>MDTG01123081.1_pt1 | contig 146363 bp, 132 predicted proteins | sample 811421 | NCBI WGS metagenome assembly MDTG01 (sample SAMN05326645, study PRJNA326480) | marine metagenome | isolation source: seawater | place: Pacific Ocean: South East | collected 2011
AGCTGATAACGTAACGAATGCCTTTGTATTTATAAAGGACATGTTTTCTTCCTCTCTTTTAAGCAAACCTGATATTGTCCCGATTACGGTTTTAGGACTGGTGGGCTTATTTATAACTATTGAATGGTTAGGTAGAGCTGGTGAATATGCAATTGAAAGAATTGACTTCATAAAAAGACCTATTCGTTGGTGCTTCTACTTTTTCCTTGTCATTCTGTTATTTACCTTTACTGGCGAACAACAAGAGTTTATTTACTTTCAATTTTAAACTTGATGAAAAAATTTATAATAACTTGTTTTTTGTTTCTTCTAATGCTTTTAGTCATAGGAGAATTGACCGTTAGAATAACTCACAGTGTTTCAGATATACCAAAGAGAACTATTGATTATATGGGTATTCAAAAATACATTATTAATCAAACTGGTTATTGGAAAGGTGGCGGCCATAAATGGAAGATTAATGACTTAGGTTGGCCAGGGGATTTACCCACATCTTTTGATAATTTAATAACGATTATTGGCGATTCTTATATCGAGAATTTCATGAATCCAAATAAGTGTCATCAAGGTCCACTTTTAAAGAAAAGAATGTCGGATTATAATTTTTTGGAAGCAGGAAGATCTGGTGTATCTTTTATTGAGGCAATGGAAATCAGTAAACATTTAGATACATTACAACCTGTGGAAAACTTAATCTATGTTAATGATAATGATTTCTATGAAAGCATCACCAAGATTAAAAGAATGAAGGATATTACGCAACTTAACATAGAAAAGAACCAGATAATATATGGTGAAATGAAATCACCTGGATTAAAAAAAGTGCTATACAATTGGAAATTACTCTACTACTTTTATAACAGATATCCTATTAATTTCTCAAATAAGAACAAAGAAAATGATGAAAAAGAACCAGGTTTTAATAAAGCATTAAAGTTTAAAAATGAGATTTTAGAATTATTTAAGTTCATAAAGAATAATTATGAAACATCAAACAAGACTTTAATTTTTCACCCCAAAACCAACGACTATTTTATAAAGTTGGCCAAAGAACATGGATTTAAGACTATTGTATTAGACTCTAGTAAGGATAATAAATCCTGGACATTTGATTACGATTCTCATTGGACATGCTATGGGCACGAACAAGTAGCTAATCAAGTTACGATTGGATTGAATGAATACTTAAAAGGAAAAGGCCAATAAAATGATTAAATCTAAATCTGATTATAAAGACTATCTTAATAAAGACAAAGTTGCTCTAGGAATCAAATCTTCTAGTCTTGAGAGTAAGCTAATTAATTTTATCTCGCCAAATCCTATATGGACGTTTCAAAAATCACTGAGAAAGTTAGAGTATTATACAAATTGCAAAAACACAGGAATTAATAAAATCTATTGTTATTATTTAAGATACAGATTCAAAAAAATATCTATAAAACTTGGCTTTTCAATTCCTATTAATGTCTTTGGACCAGGACTTTCAATTGTACATTACGGTACTATAGTCGTCAATTCTGCATCATCAATAGGTGCAAATTGTCGTATGCATGCTGGTGTGAACATAGGTGCGTCTGGTGGCAAAAAAGAAGCTCCGCAGTTAGGTGACAATATATATATAGCACCAGGAGCAAAAATTTATGGCAATATAAATATTGCAAATAACTGTGCTATAGGTGCCAATGCAGTTGTTCATAAATCTTTTGAAGAAGAAGGTATTATGATTGCAGGAAATCCTGCGAAAAAAATAAAAGCCATTGATATACGAAAAATCATAAAACATATTCAATAGTTTTTTAAAAACTTCCTAAATCCAAACCAAAATGGAATCCAATCAAAAAACAAAAATTCTATTCGTTTTGCCTTCATTAGTACCAGGTGGTGCAGAACGTGTCATTTCATTTGTTGCAAATAATATAGATAGAAATATATTTGAGCCTGTTCTCGTAATAGCAGGTTTTGATAAGGATATTGCTTACGACGTTAGCAAAACAAATACCATCTACTTAAAAAAGTCTAGAATCCTTACTGCTATACCCTCAATAATTACAACAATTTTACGCTTAAAACCTGATATTGTGGTTAGCTCCATATCACATGTTAACACAGCCATGTCGATAATTTCACCACTTTTTAGAAAAACAAAATTTATTGGAAGAGAATCTACAGTTTTAAGCAAACGCAAAAATGAAAAAAAATCTAGAAAATGGTCTCCTGCATATTTTTTACCTGATGGTTTCAAAAATTTAGATAAACTTATTTGCCAATCTCAAGATATGGCAGAGGACATGATAAAAAACTATAACGTACCAAAGGAAAAAACATGTGTTATTAATAATCCCATCTCTAGCCTACCTAAAGTAAAACAAAATAAACCAAAGGCGAACGATAAAAGATTTATTACAATAGGAAGATTAACGGAAGTAAAAGGTTATGAGCGTATTTTAGAAATTCTTTCAAAACTAAAAACACCTTTTGTTTATACTATTATTGGTAATGGTAGTCTGAAAGAACAAATATTCAGCAAAGCTAAAGAACTAGGAATAGAGAAAAACATCATTCACATTGAGTTTTCAAACGAGCTGGGTAAACATTTTTCAGAAAACGACATTTTCCTACAAGGGTCATATGTCGAAGGCTTTCCTAATGCTGTCCTTGAAAGTTGTGTAGTTGGGACACCTGTTATAGCTTTTAATGCTCCAGGAGGCACTAAGGAAATTATTACTAACGGTGTTAATGGATACATTGTGGACAATGAGGAGGAGTTTCTAGAAAAGCTCAATGAAGACAAAGTATGGGACCCTAAAATTGTAAGGGAGACTGTTTACAAAAAATTTAATAGCGAAAAAATTTTGAAAGAGTACGAAAATCTTTTTATGGAAGTCATAAAAAAATAATTCAATTTCCTTTTAAACACAGAAAACCTACAATTATCGAGAAAATAAGTCTAGTCAATTAATTGTTGCTATGTTTGGCACTAATATGCGTAATATCAATAAGATATTTATTTTATGACCCCAAATCAGAAAAAAAATATTACCATCCTAAGCATATCACTGGCAAGTGGTGGTGCAGAAAAAGTCATTAGCTTACTCTTAAAAGAACTAAGACACGATTACAATGTTACTTTGGTGCTATTTCACAAAGTTTTGCACTTCCCTGTGCCTGAAGGTGTAGAAATTTACGCCATGAGCGATAAACATGCTGATAGACCTTTTTACAAGAAGTTCTTCGATTCTATCAGCTTTATTTTTCGATATTACCGCTTCATCAAAAAGAACAACATAGAAATCTCAATTTCGTTTTTAGCATTTCCTAATTTAATTAATGGCATTGTAGCTACTTTTAATAAAAATGTAAAAACCATTATTAGCGAAAGAGGTTTTCCTTCAGATAATGTAACCAGTAAATTGTCATTTTACATTTCAAAGATCTTCTACCCTATTTTATATAATAAGTGTGATAAGTTGTTTTCCAATTCGGTTTATATAAATGAAGATTTAAAGGATAATTTTGGTGTAAAGATTCCTATGGAAGTTATTTATAACCCTATAGAATTGCCAAAAAAAACAATAGAGCCAGAAAGTCTAAATACTCAAACCAGCAAATTAAAGCTTATTACAGCAGGCACTATCAACAAGAGAAAAAATCAAATCATGGTTGTGAGAGCCATTAAGGAGTCTAAGTTAGATTATGACTTTTCTATCCTTGGTGATGGCGATTTAAGAACCTATTTAACTAATGAAATAGCTAAGTTTAAGTTAGAAGACCAAATCACACTTAAAGGAAGAGTAAAAAAAGTAAATGACTATCTTATAGATAATCAATGCTTCGTATTATCATCTTTTACAGAAGGTTTCCCAAATGCATTAATTGAAGCCATGGCTATAGGCTTACCAAGTGTGTCAACTAATTGCTTATCTGGTCCGTTAGAGTTACTAAATGAAAACGAACCAATTAATATAAAAAACGGCGAATTTTATATAGGAAAATATGGTTTACTTGTTAACAATGACGACCATATTGGGTTAAGTAAAGCTTTAGACTATTACCACCAAAATCCGGCTGAAAGAGAACGTTTTAGTCGTTTAAGCTTAGAACGTGCAAAAGCTTACGAACTAAAACATATTTACAGCCAATTCAACCAATTTATTAAAAGCTAGAGTATATGTGTGGAATTAACGGACTTATCGATAAAACCAAGATGGGCGAAGACAATATGTCTTCTGTACTCAATGCCATGAATGACCTTATTATTCATAGAGGTCCTGATGAAGATGGTGTTTTTGCAGAACGGAATGACAATTGTACTGTTGGAATGGCCATGCGTCGTCTATCAATTATAGATTTATCTTCTGGGAAACAACCTATTTTTTCAGATGACAAACAAATTGTCATAGTCTTTAATGGTGAAATCTATAACTACAGAACTATAAAATCTAGGTTAGTAGCTGAAGGGGTTACTTTTCATACCACTAGTGATACGGAAGTTATTTTAAAGGCCTACGAAAAATATGGTGTAGAATCCTTTCAATGGTTAGATGGCATGTACGGTTTTAGCATTTACGATAAAAACATAAACAAACTATTTATTGCCAGAGATTTCTTTGGTGAAAAACCTTTATACTATACACAAAATGACAATCAGTTTTTATGGGCTTCAGAATTAAAATCTATCATAAAGACTATTGACTATAAGCCAAATATCTCAAAAAAAGGATTGAATCTTTATTTCAGATTAACCTACATTCCTGCTCCACATACCATTTATGAAGGTATTCACAAGCTGGAAGCCAATCACTATATGGAGTATGATCTTAACACGTTTAAATACAATATTCATAAAATCAACCACGAACCTGCACCAAAAACAGCAGATATCTCTTTCGAAGATGCTAAAGCAAAAACAAGAGAATTAGTTTACAATAGCGTAGATAGCAGATCTATTGCAGATGTTGGTTTAGGTACATTTTTGTCTGGTGGTGTAGATTCGTCTATTGTGTCACTTTGTTTGTCTCAAGCTACCGACAAAAAAATTGACACCTTCTCAATTGGATTTAAAAAGGCTTCTTATGACGAAACTGACAAATCCCGTGTGGTAGCAAAAATGTTAGATAGTAACCATCATGAATTCATAATAGATGAAGATGATTTAAAACATAATATCCACGAGATACTCGTCAATTTTGATGAGCCGTTCTCTGATACAGCAGCTTTACCTACCCATCTACTTTCAGAAAAAACTAGAGAGCACGTTACTGTGGCCTTAACTGGTGATGGCGGTGACGAAGTATTTGGCGGTTACAATAAGTATTACATAGGCAAAATGAACAAAAGGTACACCAGTGTGGTACCTAAAGCACTTCATAAAACGATTGCCAAGTTGAGCAATAAATACCTAATCAATAAGGACGATACGCGTGGTAAGCGATTTCAAATTAATAAGCTACTAAACGCTATTAATTACGAAGGCGATTTTTATTGGGATATCATTTCATTGGCTAATACAAGCAAACTACTATCAGAAATAATGAAAGACGATTATTTCGATCCTGATTTATTTCAAGAATATAAAGACGTTTTAGGTAAACAAAAGACTGAAACCCTTACAGACTTTAGGCTTGTAGACAAGATATTGAGTCTCGAAGGCGGTATGTTAGCAAAGGTTGACAGAACCAGTATGTTAACATCCTTAGAATGTAGAGCACCATTTTTAAATAAGTCGATCTGGGAATTTACTAACACCTTACCTGAAAGCTACCTAATGAAAGGCTGGAATAAAAAGTACATCCTAAAAGAAGCCTTTAGAGATCAATTTCCGCAAGACTTTTTAGAAAAAGGCAAAAGCGGATTTGGCTCACCTACTGGAGATTGGCTAAGACAAAGTCTGCGAAAAGAATTAGAAAGTTATATAGAACCAGAAATGCTGAAAAAACAAGGCATTTTTAAAGTAGACGTTATAACCAAATTGGTTCAAGATCACCTTGACAGCAAGAAAGATAGTACGTTTAGGGTATGGTCTTACTACTGCTTCCAAAAATGGTATAAATTTAATTTTCTAAATGAAAACTAAAACAATGGAAAAAAAGAGAATACTAATCATAGCATCATTTGCTGGTTCTTTAATTCGGTTTAGAGGTGATTTTATTAAAAGCTTAGTAGCGAATGGTTTTGAGGTTTTTACAGCTTCACCTAGTTATACCGAAGAGGATATAAAGTTAATAAAAGAGCGTGGTGCTCACCCTATAGAATTTAACCTTCATCGCATAGGTTTAAACCCCTTTAAAGATTTTAAATCTATATTAGAGTTAAAATCCATCATGAAGGAAAACAAAATTGATTTAGTTTTTCCATACACGGTAAAACCTGTTATTTATGGCTCTATAGCAGCTAACATGATCAAGGTTCCTGTAATTTCATTAATTACGGGATTGGGATTTGCCTTTTCAGGTTTCACCCGTAAAGCCAGAATTTTACAGCGTTTCAACGAAACTTTATATAAACTATCCATTAGAAAAAATAAGTGTATTGTTTTTCAAAATAAGGATGATTATCAACTTTTTTTAGACAGAAAAGTGATTTCAAAAAAACAACCGGTGGCGTTTGTTAGTGGTTCTGGTGTTAACTTAAATGAATTCACATTTCAAGAAAAAAATCCGACTGATAAAGTTAGTTTTTTACTCATAGCCAGATTAATTAAAGAAAAAGGTATTGCCCTTTACATGGATGCTGCGAGAACATTAAAACCAAAATACCCTAATGCAGAATTTCATGTTATTGGTGCCTTACAAGCTTCACCTACTGCTATAAGTGCAGATGAATTGCATGAATTGCATGAAAAAAACATTATTGTATTTCATGGAAGACAAATGGATGTAGACAAACATCTTCACCAAAGAGATGTTTTTGTATTACCGAGCTATTATAGAGAAGGTATACCAAGAACAACTTTAGAAGCTCTCGCCTGCGGAAACCCAATAATAACTACAGATTCCGTAGGTTGTAGGGAATCTGTTAAAGATGGTATAAATGGAAAATTAATAGAGCCTCAAAATTTGGAAGCCTTAATTGATGCGATGGAGTTTTTCATTACAAATCCAGATAAGATAAAGGAAATGGGAATTAACAGTCGTAAATATGCCGAAGAACGTTTTGATGTGAATATTATTAATAACGATTTAATAGCACTCATCAATAAATCAATTGAGCAACAATAAAGCTTAAAGTTTTAAATTAAATTACAATAGCTAACCACCAAATAATCAAAAAATCATGTACAAGTTATTTTTTAAAAGATTAATTGATTTTATGATAGCTTTGATTGGATTACTAATCTTGTCACCAATCATAATAACCATAATAATTTTATTAGCCATAGCCAATAATGGTAAGCCTTTCTTCTATCAACAAAGAACAGGAAAGCACGGTAAAATTTTCACCATCGTGAAACTTAAAACTATGAACGATAAAAAAGATGCTAATGGTAATCTTTTACCAGATCATGTAAGAATTACCAAAGTTGGTGATATATGCAGGCGTTATTCACTAGACGAGATCCCTCAACTTTTTAATATGCTAAAAGGTGATATGAGTTTAATTGGTCCTCGTCCTCTACTCCCAAAATATTTGCCGCGTTATACAGAAGAACAGTTTAGAAGACACGATGTTGTACCAGGAATAACGGGTTGGGCACAGGTTAATGGTAGAAACGCCATAAGCTGGGAAGAAAAATTTAAGCTAGATACTTACTATGTAGATCATCAATCCTTTAGTTTAGACATGAAGATTTTCTTTAAGACCATTCAAAATGTCATTGGCAAGAAGGACATCAACTCTTCTTCCAATCAACCAATGCCAGAGTTCATGGGAACCGAAGGCAAAGCAAAACCGTGAACTAAAGCCCCTCTGTTATACCAAGTTTTTATTGGCTGAATCATTTGCAACTTCAACTCTTAAATATTTAGTATATAAACCTTTGAGTCTAAAATTTAACAACGTAAATATTTACCTTTTATCGTCTTTATTTGGGATAAGAAACAATATTAATGCATCTTTAAACCGATTTTAGATCGTGTCCCAAATCCCTCTAAGACATGAAATTGAGATAGTAATTATTAATTACTTAAACAATTTTAACTTATGAAACCGAAAATATGGTTGTCTTCACCTCATATGAGTGGTGCTGAACAGACTTACATAAAAGAAGCTTTTGATACTAATTGGGTTGCTCCATTAGGACCAAATGTCAATGGATTTGAAAAGGACTTAGAATCTTATCTAAAAGAAGATAGACACGTCGCAGCGTTAGCATCTGGCACTTCTGCCCTTCACTTAAGTTTAATATTACTTGGAGTTACTAATGGCGATGAAGTTATTTGCCAAAGTAAAACCTTTTCAGCTTCCGCAAATCCAATAGTTTACCAAGGAGCTACTCCTATTTTTATTGATAGCGAAGCAGAAACATGGAATCTCTGCCCTTTACAATTAGAAATTGCTATTAAAGACAGGATTTCTAAAGGGAAAAAGCCCAAAGCTATCATTGCTGTACATCTTTATGGAATGCCTTATAAAGTTGATGAAATTAACAATATCGCTAACAAATATGAGATTCCTGTTATTGAAGATAGTGCAGAATCCTTGGGAAGCCACTATAAAGGACAAAAGTGCGGTACGTTTGGAGACCTGTCTATCCTTTCGTTTAATGGAAATAAAATCATAACCACTTCGGGTGGTGGTGCTCTAGTAGCCAGAAATGAAGATCATAAAAAACAAGCTGTCTTTTTAGCAACTCAAGCTAGAGACAACGCACCTCATTATCAACATACTCACATAGGTTACAACTACAGAATGTCAAATATAGTTGCTGGTATAGGCAGAGGACAAATGACCATTTTAGATAGCCATGTAAACAAACGTCGTTCTAACCACGAGATGTATTATAATACTTTCAAAGACAATGATCAAATAACCTTTTTACAAGAACCTGATGGGCATTTTTCAAATCGATGGTTATCATGTGTTCTTTTAGACTCTTTTAAAACCAGAGAAGGTTTACGATTGGCTTTAGAAAAACAAAACATAGAATCAAGACCATTGTGGAAACCCATGCACCAACAGCCTGTTTTTAAAAATACCCCAAGATACTTAAATGGAGTGTCTGATGAGTTGTTTGATAGAGGGCTATGTTTACCTAGTGGATCAAACCTAAGTAAAGAGGAATTAGATAGAGTAATTTCAGCTATAAATATGTATTTTGCAGTATGTTAGAAAAATTTCTAAATAAAATATCTCAGAGATATGCCTCTAAATGGCTGGTACTTCTATTTGATACAATGGTTGTAGCTGCAACTTTTTTCTTAGCATATTTAATCAGATACAACTTTGCTCTAGATTTTGATTTTTCTACACTTCTAAAACAGGTACCATATGTAATGATTGTGGCTGCTATAAGCCTAATTGCTGTAGGAACTTATAAAGGAGTTGTACGATTTACAGGTTTTAAAGACATACTCAACGTTGTTATTGGTGCAAATATCTTAGCAACAATACTAATTTGCTGTACCTTTTTAAGCAGAAAACTGATAAGCGATAATGAAATTTTCAATATTTCTGGATCAATTATATATATTCATTTACTATTGAATATCCTCTTCTTAATTGGAGCTAAGTTATTTATCAAATCTTTATACAATCAAATTACACAAGACGTTCATAAAACTGCTAACGTTCTTATTTTTGGAGCTGGTAATTCAGGGATGTTAACTTATGATGCTATTCAAAATGACACAAAAAACGGATTCGAAGTTGTTGGTTTTATAGATGATGATGAAAGAAAAATAGATAAGAAAATAAACTTAGTTACCGTTTATGGCCTTTCTGATATAAATGAAGAATTCATCAAGAAGAATGAAGTTGAAGATGTTATTATCTCAATCCAGAATATTGACCCTACAAGATTACTTCAAATAACAGGAAGTTTATTCAACCTTGGCCTTAAAGTCAAAATTGTTCCTCCTGTTCAAAGTTGGATAGATGGAGATTTAAGTGTTGGTCAAATAAAAGAGGTTAAAATTGAAGATTTATTAGGAAGAGATCCTATAAATATCAAAAACCCTGACTTAATAGACCTGTATGACAACAAAGTCATACTTATTACAGGTGCCGCAGGTTCTATAGGTAGTGAAATTTGTAGAAAAGTTAGTCTTTACAACTATAAAAAACTCATACTTATAGACAATGCAGAGTCTGCTTTATACGATATTCAACAAGAGTTTAGACAACAAGGTTTAGATAATATTGAAGCTATTGTTGCTGATGTAAGAAATAAGACTAGAATAGATCAAATATTTAATCAATATAAACCAAAAATCGTATTCCATGCTGCAGCATACAAACATGTTCCGCTAATGGAAAACAATCCATTTGAAGCTGTTAGTGTAAACATTGGAGGTACTAAAAATGTAGTTGACATTGCTGTAAAGCATAGTATTGATAAGTTTGTTTTAATTTCTACCGATAAAGCCGTTAACCCAACCAATGTAATGGGAGCGACTAAGCGTATTGCTGAGTTATACGTTTCTTGTCTTAAAGGTAAAGGCCATACCAAGTTTATAACAACACGCTTTGGAAATGTATTAGGCTCTAATGGTTCTGTTATTCCACTTTTTAAGAGACAGATTGAAAAAGGTGGTCCTTTAACGGTAACCCACAAGGAAATAACACGTTATTTTATGACGATTCCTGAAGCATGTCAACTCGTATTAGAAGCAGCAGCCATGGGTAATGGTGGTGAAATATTTGTGTTTGACATGGGAGAACCTATAAAGATTTTTAACCTTGCTAAAAACATGATAATATTATCTGGTTTACGATATCCAGAAGATATAGATATAAAAATTACTGGTTTACGACCCGGAGAGAAAATTTATGAAGAATTATTAGCTGATGGCGAAAACACAAAAAAAACCTATCACGAAAAAATAATGATTGCAAAAACCAGATACGTTGACACTATAACAGTTGAAAAACAAATCAATAAATTAACAAGTATTAACTCACTAACACAACCGTTAGAAATTGTGTCTTATATTAAAGCGTTAATCCCAGAATATATATCTAATAACTCCACATATGAAGTTTTAGATTCAAAGAAATAATCAAATCAAGCAATACAAAAAAATTACTCCTAAAAACAAAAACATGAAAACACGCAACTTTGTACTTCAATTAATAGCTATTTTAGTTTTTACTTCTTGTGGTTCCCGAAAAGACATTGTTTATTTTCAAGATGAACCTATTGAAGATGGTGTTTTAGTTTCAGAACCCAAACCAATAATATATAAACCAGACGATATCCTAACTATTAATGTATCTGCATTGGATCCAGACACAGTAAAACCATTTAACCTTATGGTTGTATCTAATAACGATACGAATTTATTAAATGCAGGTGGACGTCAACAATTTCAATCTTATCTAATAGATTACGACGGAAATATTGATTTTCCTGTATTAGGCAAATTAAAAGTTGCTGGTTTAAATCGTACAGAATTAACAGCTATGTTAGTTAAAAAAATAAGTGAATATGCCAACAATCCCATTGTAAATGTTAGACTATCAAATTTTACAATAACTATTTTAGGTGAAGTCAGAAATCCAGGAACATTTACTATACAAGACGAAAGAATCACTGTTTTAGAAGCACTTGGACTTGCAGATGATCTCACTATATTTGGTAAGCGTAAAAATGTCTTACTGATTAGAGAGGTAGATGGTAAAAAGAAATTTGCTAAAATAGATTTAACTTCAGTTAATGCTGTAAATTCACCTGTATATTACCTTCAACAGAATGATGTAATCTATGTTGAACCAAATAATGCAAAAATTAGAGCCTCATCATATAACCAAAACAATAGTGTTTTGATATCTGCTATTGGTACTCTTACAACTATTATTGCTGTATTCTTGGTAAGAAATTAAGAAGGTAATTACAATTTATGAAATCCAAAACACCCACTGTAGACTTAAAACAAACATTAGAATTATTCCTTTCATATTGGAAATGGATTCTCCTTTGTGTAATTATAGCTATAACGTTTGGTTTTATACATCTTCGTTATGCTGATTATGAATACAAAGCAAATGCAACCATAAAAATTAGAGACGAAGAGCAGTCTCAAAAATTACCAAGTTTAGATGATGTTAAGACGAATGGTTTGTTTTCGGGTGGTGCAGATAAAATTAAAGATGAGATTAGAGTTATTAGATCTAGAGAAATTGCTGAAAATATAGTTAAAAATTTAGATCTTAATATTAGATACTATGCTGACGGAAAAATAAAAGAAAAAGAATTTTATAAAGATTCTCCTATTAAAATAAATTTCTATGAAAGTGATTCTATTATTGATAGAATAGGCAGAGTCTTATTCATAAAAATAAAATCACCAACTCAATATCTACTTTTCAACGAAAAAGAACAGTCTCTATTTGATGACAGAGAAGATGCTGATGGGAAATTATACGATTTTGGAGAGAAAGTTAACACGCCTTACGGAGGCTTTTATATAGTTCCTAATGATGGTAAATATGCCCCAAAACCGGGAACAAACATAAAAATTGCCATTATTCCTGTAAGAAAGTTAATTAATGCATATTCTAAAAACGTAACTATATCTACCGAAAAGGGTTCTAGTGTCATAGGTTTAGAACTTAAAGAAACTGTAGCACAAAGAGCTATTGATTATTTAGACGAACTCATCAAAGAATACAATAATGATGTGCTTAAAGATAAAGAGGAAGTTGTAAAAGTAACATCCGATTTTATAACAAATAGACTTCAAAAGGTATCTAAAGAACTAGAAGAGGTGGACTATACTGCGGAGGAACTTCAAAAACGAAATAACCTTACCGCTTTAGGGGCCCAAGCAGATCTTAACTTACAAGCAAACAAGCAGTTAGAGCAACAAATAGCAAGTACTGCTACAAATATTCAGCTTATTTCCTTCTTACAGGAAGAAATTCAGGCTGAAGGCAGAAATAGTGATATGCTTCCTGCCGACGTAGGTATTGGAGATGCTTCAACAGCACAAATGATTGCCAGCCATAATGAATTAGTTGCTGAGAGAAATCGAATACTAAAAAATTCTAGTTCAAAAAACCCTGTAGTTATTAATCTTAACGATCAAATCAACGCACTTAAATCTAATTTAGAGCGTTCGTTAAGCAATATGAAACAAACTTCTGAATTAACATTAAATAACTTAAACAAGGAAAATTCAAGAATTAGAGGTCAACTATATGCCGCACCTACAAAAGCAAGACAGTTTAGAGATATTAAAAGACAACAAGATATCAAGGAATCTTTATACTTATATCTTTTAGAAAAACGTGAGGAATCAGCTATTAGACTTGGTATGTATACTCCAAATGCTAAAATTATAGAGAATGCATACTCCTCTTTCATGCCTATCGCTCCTAAACCGGCAATTATTTATCTAGCTTCTTTAATTTTAGGCTTAATGATTCCTATTGGAATTATTTATCTGATAAATCTTTTGGACTCTAAGATTTATAACAAGAGTGATCTAGTTAATATGCTAGATATACCTTATTTAGGTGATATTCCTAAAACATCTAAGAAGCAAAAGCTAATAAAGCGTGTTGATTATTCTCCTAAAGCTGAAGCATTTAGAATAGTGAGATCTAACATTGATTTTATTCTCAGAAATCAAAAAGATCAACAAAAGAGAATATTTATTACGTCTACTAAAGCCCAAGAAGGAAAATCGCATACTAGTACTAATCTAGCAAGCTCAATATCATTTTCAGAGAAATCTGTATTATTAATCGAAATGGACATACGTGTTCCTAAAATTTTAGATTATTTAGGAATTAAAGAAAAACCAAAAAAAGGCTTATCAGATTACTTAGCTGACAGTTCGGTAAAACCTCAAGAAGTTATAGTAAAACACCCTGAAAACGAATTTTTAGACATAATTCCATCAGGCACCATCCCTCCCAATCCTTCAGAATTATTAATGAGTCCAAGAGTGATTGAACTTTTCAAATATTTTGAAAAGAAATACGATTATGTTGTGGCTGATACATCTGCTGTTGGATTAGTAAGCGATACTCTACTTATTTCGGAACTTGCTGACCTATTTATTTATGTTGTTAGCGCTGATAATGTAGATAAAAGAAGACTTGTTAATATAGCGCAACCATTATACGAAGATAAGCGACTTCCAAACATGACCATGTTACTAAATGGTGTTAAACCAGGTAAAAAAGGATATGGTTATGGATATGGTTATGGTAACAATCCGAACAAAAAGAAAAAGTGGTATAGCTTTTCTTAAAAAAATTATTTTTATTAACGCCTTATCTTAACCAGATAGGGCTTTTACATTTTCCTTCTTTTCCTCTCAGTTTTCAATAAAGTTAATTCTCTATTAGTTTGTCCCGCAACAGAAGTATTCTCCTCTGCTCTTCTTATGAGATAAGGCATTACATCTTTAACAGGGCCAAAAGGAATATATTTAGCTACATTATAACCTTCAGCTGCTAAGTTATAACTAATATGGTCACTCATGCCATACAACTGACCAAACCAAACATTATTATCTTGTTTATGAATATTATACTTTTCCATCAATTCCATAGCTAAGTAACAACTAGCCTCATTGTGTGTACCAATAAAAACTGAGATGTCATTTAAGTTTTCCAAGATATAAATAAGTGTATTATTAAAGGTATCGTCTGTTTCTTTTTTATTCTCACAAATAGGTGATCTATAACCTTTTTCCTCAGCTCTATTGCGTTCTTTTTCCATGTATGCACCACGTACAATCTTCATCCCAATATTAAAACCTTCTTCCTTTCCTTTCTCATGTAATTCTTTAAGGTAATCTAACCTATCCCAACGGTAACATTGAAGCGTGTTATAAACAATCGTTTTACCCTTATTGTACTTGCGCATCATATCTTCTACCAAATCATCTGCTGCATCTTGCATCCAACTTTCTTCGGCATCAATCAAAACTTCGACATCCTTTTCTTTGGCTAGTTTGCAAACAGCATTAAATCTCCCAACAATTCTGTTCCATTCATCATTTTCAGAAGCTGTTAACTCTATTCCTTCGGTTTTCTTTTGATACAACAAGAACCTTCCGAATCCTGTAGGCTTAAAAACCACTATTGGCATAGCGTCCCTTTCATCACAGAAATGAATAATCTTTAAAATCTTTTCAAGAGCATTATCAAACTCCTCTTCCACTTCTTTACCCTCAACCGAATAATCCAAGACAGAGCTCACCCCCTTTGTATAAAGCTTATCTATAACAGACAAACAATCTTCCTCATTAACACCACCACAGAAATGATCGAAAACTGTTGACCGAATTAAACCCTCTACAGGCAAATTAGCCTTAAGCGCAAAGTTAGTCGCAGCTGTTCCAATACGAACAAGTGGCTGAGAAGATATCATTTTAAACAAGAAATAAGCACGCTCCAATTCAGAATCAGATTTTAGCGCAAAAGCAGTTGCTGTATTTTCAAAGAGAGAACGATTAATCATAGATTTTAGAAAATAAATATTGCAAATATATTTAATCCTTTGCTTACTTTTTTCTAAAAAAAGGGAGTATTTTCACAGCAAAATTGAGGAATCAACAAAATGAAATCTATAAAGACCAAAAATGCCATTGTTCACTTTAATGATAATATTTACAAAGAACTTAATGCATATATAAAATCCTCTAACCCCTCAAAAATATTTGTGCTTGTAGATACAAACACCCATGATGCATGTTTACCCAAGTTTTTGTCTCAATTAGAATCTGGTGATATAGTTGTAGAGGTTATGGAAATGCCAGAAGGAGAAGACCACAAAACCATTGATATTTGCACTGGTGTATGGGAAGCTATGTCTGAGTATTACGCAGACCGTAAAAGTCTAATGATAAATTTAGGCGGAGGAGTTGTAACCGATCTAGGAGGATTTGTAGCTAGCACCTATATGCGTGGTATAGACTACATTAATGTTCCTACGTCCTTACTGGCAATGGTAGATGCCTCTGTTGGTGGAAAAACAGGTGTAGATCTTGGCAATCTAAAAAATCAAATCGGTATAATTAGCGAAGGTAGTATGGTCTTAATTGACACCTCGTTCTTAGAAACTTTACCTAATAATCATATGGTTTCTGGTTATGCTGAAATGCTAAAGCACGGTTTAATTCAGGACAAGTCTTACTGGAACACTCTTGTAAATTTTGAAAATTTAGAGGGCTCTGCTTTAGATAGCATGATTTATGATTCTGTTGTCATAAAAAACAACATAGTTTCTGAAGACCCAACTGAAAAAGGACTCAGAAAAGTCTTAAACTTTGGGCATACTCTAGGCCATGCAATTGAAAGTTACTTTTTAGGCAATGGAGACAAAGTTCCTTTATTACATGGCGAAGCTATTGCTATAGGCATGTTGCTAGAAGCCTATGTTTCTACAAAAACTACTGGATTATCAGGAGAAGAGTTTAAAGAAATTGAAGAAGGTATACTAAAAACCTTCTCTAAGGTTGAAATAACCGAGAATGATCAAAAAATTATTATCAACCTGTTACAATACGATAAAAAGAACAGTCACGGCAAAGTAAAGTTTGTTTTACTTGAAGCGATTGGTAAACCTAAAATAAATTGCGAAGTTGATAATGATATTATACTAGAAGCATTTAAGTATTATAATTCTTGAAGAAATAAAAAAAACCTTAGCGAAGCGCTAAGGTTTTTTTATTTACTATACTTTATACTATAGCTCATTAAATATTGTATGCATTAAGCGTTTTTTGTCATTTATGCTTTCTTCTAAAGATATCATAGTCTCTGTTCTATAAACACCTTCAATATCATCTATATTAAAGATAATATCCTTAGCATGCATGGTATTTTTTGCTCTAATTTTACAGAAAATATTGAACTTCCCTGTAGTAATATGCGCTACTGTAACATAAGGGATACTCTCTATACGCTCTAAAACAAACTTTGTCTGGGATGTATTCTGAAGAAAAATACCCACATAAGCTATAAATGAATAACCCAGTTTCTTATAATCTAATGTAAGTGAAGAGCCTTTAATAATTCCAGCTTCTTCCATTTTCTTAACACGTACATGAACTGTACCTGCAGAAATCAATAATTTTTTTGCAATATCTGTAAAAGGAATACGCGTATTATCTATAAGCATATCCAATATTTGGTGGTCAACTTCGTCTAATTTAAACTTTGGCATAATTGTATAATCTTTAAACTTTATGCAAAAATAAACGATTTTTATTACCAATTACTCATCAAAACCAAGTTTTTTTAAGGTTTTAGTGAGATTTTCTCATTATTTTTTAATACGAAATCGTTTTCGTTAGTAACTTTCAACATCGTATTGTATTGACTTTTTACAACTTGTCCTTCAGCATCAATCTCTTTGTGACCATAAAAGTCATTCAACTTTGAAATAGCTTCAATTACCGGAATAAATTCAATTTTGCCGTCGAGTAATCGCTCTTGATATTGAATACCTACATCTGTTATTTGCGCAGAACCTTCTTCTAATGTAGCATTTCTAATAATGATATCATAAAACTGTTTAGCGTTTTCAGGGATTGAAAAATAATGTTTAAAATTATCAACCTCTATTCCTTTAGATATAGCTTCTAAAGCCTTTAAAATAGCCAAAAACATTAAATACCTTACCTCTTCCCTATTGTAGTCATTAGAATAATGACCAGCTTCAAACAAAACTGTTGGTACGTTTAAACTTTGAAATGTATCACCAACACAATTAAGGTTAAAACCATCATCGTATCTCGCTACACCATTCGGTATTACTTGCTGTAATACAGAATTGATTTCAACAATAATTGCCATTGCTTGCTTTCTATTTATCGTTAACAAACGTTCTTCATCTTGCGAGGGAGATAAAAAAGAGAGTACTGACGAATTACCTGTTCCTTCCACATTGTAAATAGTACGCTGACCATGAAGATTAAAGCAATAATCTGGTCTAAAATCATCAAAAACCTCCATCAAAATCCTAGTTTCTGGCTGAGACAAGTCTTGTGCATCTCTATTTAAATCAACTTCATTAGCATTGAGACGTGTATAACGCTCTGCACCGTCAGGATTAAGAATTGGTATTACCAATAATGTACAGGATTCTAAAATAGAATTTGGTAATGCATTGTTGGTTAAAAATAAATTAAAGCAGTCGAAAAGCGCTTTAGTAGTCGTAGATTCATTTCCATGCATCTGAGACCACATCAGAACTTTTTTGGATCCATTACCAAATGTTAAACTATAGATTGGTTTATTTTCTACAGAATATCCAACAACCGAAGTCATCGAATCGGGAATTTTTTTTAGACATTTTTCTATGTCCGAATTGGTTATATACCTACCAAATAAGTCTGGTGTTTTAAGTAAAGAAAATAAACTTTTTAGTTGCTCTAATTTCATTGCTGATTTTTATGTGTTACAAATGTAACTATTTGATTTTTTACAATTGTAAACAGCTGGAATTTCAAATTTTGTTACACTTGTATACAGAATTTAACTTACAAGACCTCGGTATTTGTTTGGATATTGAAGAAAATTCAATGAAAATTATTTATTATATTTAAAATATTTATTTTCAGTGTTTTATATATGTTATATAAAGTTTAACTTTATTGAATTCACAAAGATTAACATTGAAATTTTGATTAAAAAAACACTATTGTTTACATTTGTATCGTTATAAAAGAGAAATAACCGTTTACAATGATAAACTCATCAGATTTTGCCAATCGCTTACAAAAAGTCATAGATTTTTATGATGAAACTGCTTCTGGTTTTGCTGAAAAAATTGGAGTTCAGAGATCGAGTATTTCTCATATTCTTTCCGGCAGAAACAAACCCAGTTTAGATTTTGTAATGAAGGTGCTTCACTCCTATCCTGAAGTAGAATTATATTGGCTCTTAAATGGTAAAGGTCATTTTCCGTCTGAAAAAGCAGAAGCTTCAAGCATTCCTAATTCAGAACTGGATTTAACAATTGAAAAAAACAACAAACCTAACTTTGAAAGTTCTGAAATTGAAAAAATAGTCATCTTCTACAAAGATGGCACCTTTAAAAGCTACAATCCTTAAGTTTAACTTCAGAATTTGCTCAGATATAGTTTGCCAATTAATTATCTTTGTACAAACCTTAAGAATGAAAACTATTTTTTTGCTTTGCGCACTACTGTTACTTACTAGCTGTTTTGAAGTTGAACGTAACTGCAGCGACTTTAAAACTGGAGAATTTGAATTTGATTACATTATAGACGGAGTAAAAAAGACAGGAAGATTTGTGCGTACCGAGGATTTAAGCATCAATTACTATGATGGCAAAATAGACTCTTCATCAGTACGCTGGATTAATGACTGTGAGTTTGTTTTAAAAACCATTAACCCTAAAACAAATTCTGAAAAAGATGATATGCACATGAAGATACTATCTACAGATGGCACCTCTTCTTATACCTTTGAATATAAATTGGCAGTAAAAAAGCGCAACAAACCCTTACGCGCTCAAAAAGGAGTTGCTTATAGGATTAAATAGATGTTATGCTAGAGTTTTTATTCACATCAGATGCTATAATGGCACTTCTAACATTAACCTTTCTTGAGATAATTCTCGGGATTGATAATATTGTGTTTATTTCTATAGCTGCCAACAAACTCCCAGAACACCAAAGAAGCAAAGCCACCAACATAGGCTTGGTTTTAGCAATGATACAACGCATTATTTTGCTGCTCTTTGTTACGTTTTTGATTGGCCTAAGTGAACCTTTCTTTACATACGAATCTGAATGGTTAAAAATTGCACTAAGTTGGCAAGCTATCATCTTATTTGCTGGTGGGTTATTTTTAATTTACAAAAGCACTTCTGAAATTAGAGAAAAGGTTGAAGATCCTGGTCATGATGAAGAAGGCATTAAATCAAAAGCCATCAAATCTTTATCTCAGGCTGTTACACAAATTTTAATCATTGATTTTATTTTCTCAGTAGATTCAATTTTAACTGCGGTAGGTATGACCAACGGCCTGCACCCAAACAGTAACTACACACTTATTTTAATGATTATTGCAGTTGTAATTTCTATAGTTGTAATGATAGGTTTTGCTAACCCAATTCGAAAATTTATTGACCGAAATCCAAGTATGCAAATACTAGGTTTGGCTTTTTTAATCCTTATTGGCTTTATGCTAATAACCGAAGCTGCACATCTATCTCACACAGAATTCTTTGGCAAAACTGTTGGAGCAATACCTAAAGGCTACTTATATTTCGCTATTGCATTTTCTTTATTTGTGGAGTTTTTAAATTTCAAAACAAAAAAGAAAACAAAAAAAGAATAGTACAAATTAGAAAAGTGTCACCTGACCTTTGTCATCCACATCTAAATCATCATCACTATCATCATTGTCAGTAGAAGAATCATTCTTAGGTTGCTCTGATTTATCATCGCTGCTATCAACTTCTAAATCTACTGATACCGTTTCTTCATCTACCACATCAAGTTCATCTGCATGGACTTCTTCTGGTGCTTCAAAAGGTAATGGGTCTAATAAATTTATCTGATTTATCTTTTCTTTAGTTAACTGATTTCCAAGTGCATTAATGCCTTTTACTGCAATAAATTCTTCAAGATTAACTTCCATGTTAGGCTTTCGGTCTTTACCTCGTTCTTTAGTAAATTCCACCTCAGCCATTGGCCTCCAATCTGTCGATACAATCTCTAATTGCGACTCTGGATGGCTAGAAATAAATGTTTCTTCTTTTCCTTCTTGTTCTATTAAAAAGCGTTTTACATAGTAACGTTCTTTTTCACCATCATAATAGATTGCAGAAATTGGTTTTTTAGGAATCCATTTCTCAAGCACAATCATATCACTGTCAAAATGCGTTGTAAGTTCTGGAATAATTGTTTTAACAGTTCCAGATTGGGTAATAACCAATAAACGATCTTCACCTCTAAACTCACCAATAAGCTCACCTCGCTCATCCACATTAAGGCGCTGTACCGTATCATCAAACCATATTTTGCGTGGCTTCAATGTAGAAACACCTTTCTCTTTTAGCTCAATTCGCTTTATAGAATATTTAGTAACCAAATTACCTTTAGACGAGCGTCCTTTTATTAAAATATCCGCAAAATCTAAATCCCACTTCAGTTTTTTAATACTTCCTACCTGACGCAGTAAAACAGTAACAACTTCAGCCTCACCATTAGGATTTGCAGAAAAATACCATACCACAGAACCTTTATCACCATTGGTCATATCGTATTCTCTATCTCTAGTAATACTTGTTACCGCAAAGCGCTTAACATAAGATGGTCCTTTTTTACCGTCTCTGTAAATCATGTTATAAATAGTACGCTTGTCTTTTTTCTTAAATACAGCAACATGAATAATATTTTTACCAACAAAGGTTTTAGAATCGACTTTAGTTACCATCATTTTACCCTCTTGAGTAAAAACAATAATATCATCTATATCGCTACAGTCGCAGACGTATTCATCACGTTTTAGCGACGTACCAATAAAGCCTTCCTCTCTATTAACGTAGAGTTTTGTATTCCTTATGACAACCTTAGTAGCATCTACATCTTCAAAAGCACGCAACTCTGTTTTTCGTTCTTTACCTTCTCCGTAGTCCTTTTTTAGTCTTTCAAAATAAGCAATAGCGTAATCGATAAGATTGGCCAAATGATGTTTTACTTCTGCGATTTGGTCTTCTAAAGCATCTATCTTTTGCTGTGCTTTATCTATATCAAACTTTGAAATACGTTTAATTCTTATTTCTGTTAAACGAACGATATCTTCCTCTGTGATAGCACGCTTTAAATGCTTAATATGTGGTTGAAGCCCTTTATCTATGGCTTTAATTACACCTTCCCATGTTTCTTCCTCCTCAATATCACGATAAATTCTATTCTCTATGAAGATTCGCTCTAACGATGCAAAGTGCCACTGTTCCTCAAACTCACCTAGTTTTATTTCTAGCTCTTGCTTTAAAAGCTGAACAGTGTTATCCGTTGAACGACGCAGCATTTCAGAAACACCAACAAATAGAGGCTTGTTATCCTCAATAACACAACCTAAAGGCGAAATTGATGTTTCGCAAGCTGTAAATGCATAAAGCGCATCAATGGTTTTGTCTGGTGATAAACCAGGTGGCAAATGGATAAGAATCTCAACTTCGGCTGCCGTGTTATCCTCAATTCGTTTTATTTTAATTTTCCCTTTATCATTTGCTTTCAGAATTGAGTCTATTAATGATGAAGTCGTTGTTCCGAATGGAATTTCAGTAATTACAAGCGTGTTTTTATCTAGTTGCGAAATTTTGGCGCGTACTCTTACTTTTCCACCACGCAAACCATCATTATAATTGCTTATATCTGCAATACCTGCTGTAGGAAAATCTGGATATATCGTAAACCGTTTTCCTTTTAAATGTTTTACAGAAGCATCTATCAGCTCTATGAAATTGTGAGGCAGAATTTTAGTCGAAAGTCCAACCGCAATCCCTTCTCCTCCTTGAGCCAAAAGCAATGGAAACATTACAGGTAAATTTATAGGCTCTTTACGTCTGCCATCATAAGAGGCTTGCCATTCTGTAATTTTAGGGTTATAAACAACATCTAAAGCAAATTTAGATAGTCTGGCTTCAATATAACGCGATGCTGCAGCACTATCTCCTGTTAAAATATTTCCCCAGTTTCCTTGGGTGTCAATCAGTAAATCTTTCTGGCCGATTTGTACCATAGCATCAGCAATACTTGCATCTCCATGCGGATGGTATTGCATTGTATGTCCTACGATATTCGCTACTTTATTGTAACGACCATCATCTAAATCTTTCATAGAATGCATAATACGTCTCTGCACTGGCTTAAAACCATCTTCTATTGCAGGTACAGCACGCTCTAAGATTACGTACGAAGCGTAATCTAAGAACCAGTCTTTATACATTCCGGTGACTTTGGTAATCGTTTCTTGATTACCATTGTCTTCATTTAACAATTCTTCATTTTGATCTTCTGCCATCTATCCTTCTTTTCGCTTTTTGTTTTCTTTTAGTGTTTTTCGTAGCGATTGCTTTACATACCTCATCTTCTTTCTTTTAAGAAGGGTTACGTTGAAGCGTTCTTTTATATGTTTACCGTCATAAGTTTTAATCAGTACGACCAAAGACTTATAAAGGAAGTAATCTTTTATCTTATACCCAACAAGTTGATGTCTAGCAAATTCAACCTTATTTTCTCGGTAATTGATGTACTCTGTTAGTATCAATCCTTTATTTAGGATTATAATTTTTGCTCCGTCACTATCGTATTCAAAATAACCTGCAATAGAATGAAATAACACCAATACAATGAACAAACCCAGAAAAACAAAAAAGGTGCTATCTACAAAAAACTCAAGTGAATTAAATACAGTTGCCAATAATATCCCAAAGACAATGAGTATAAAGTAGATGGATACAACCGTGTTTTTTACTGTTCTATTATCGGTTCTCATGCGTTTTCTTCAACGATATCAAGTTCTACTTTAAGATTTTCAATAATAAATTCTTGACGCGACGGTGTGTTTTTTCCCATGTAGAAAGACAATAATTCTTCAATAGACATGTCCTTGTCTAACATTACAGGATCTAAGCGTATATCATCACCAATGAAATGTTTAAACTCATCAGGCGAAATTTCACCTAATCCTTTAAATCGTGTAATCTCAGGTTTTGGCTTTAGTTTTTCAATAGCATTTCTTCGCTCTTCATCAGAATAGCAATAAATCGTTTCTTTTTTATTTCTTACCCTAAATAATGGTGTTTGAAGAATATACAAATGCCCTTCTTTAATCACTTCAGGAAAAAACTGTAAAAAGAACGTAATCAATAACAACCTAATGTGCATACCATCTACATCGGCATCAGTCGCGATGACTATATTGTTATATCTTAAATCCTCAATAGACTCTTCTATATTTAAAGCAGCTTGCAAAAGATTGAACTCTTCATTTTCATATACAATCTTTTTGCTCAATCCGTATGAATTTAGAGGCTTCCCTTTTAAGCTGAAAACAGCCTGTGTATTAACATCTCGTGATTTTGTGATACTACCAGAAGCCGAGTCACCCTCTGTAATAAACAACGTGGTGTCTAAATATTTATCTTTTTTTGTGTCACCAAAATGAATGCGACAATCGCGAAGTTTCTTATTGTGCAGACTTGCCTTTTTAGCACGTTCTTTGGCTAGCTTTCTAATACCAGACAACTCCTTACGCTCACGTTCTGCTTGAAGAATTTTGCGCTGAATTTTTTCAGCAGTATTAGGATTCTTATGAAGGTAATTATCTAAATAGGTTTTTACAAAATCATTGATGTAAGTTCTTACCGTTGGCAAATCGCCTCCCATATCTGTAGAACCTAGCTTGGTTTTGGTCTGACTCTCAAAAACAGGCTCCATTACCTTAATGGCTATTGCAGATACAATAGACTTTCTTACATCTGAGGCATCGTAGTTTTTGCCGTAAAACTCTCGGATTGCTTTTACAATGGCTTCTCTAAAAGCTGCTAAATGCGTTCCTCCTTGTGTTGTGTTTTGTCCGTTTACAAACGAGTGATATTCCTCACTATACTGCGTTTTACTATGTGTTATAGCAACTTCAATATCATCGCCTCGTAAGTGAATGATTGGATAAAGCATATCGCTTTCATTGATATTTTCTGAAAGCAAATCCTTTAAACCGTTTTCACTGTAGTATTTTTCACCATTAAAAACTATGGTTAACCCAGGATTTAGATACACATAGTTTTTAAGCATTTTCACCACATATTCATTTCTGAATTTATAGTTCTTAAAAATGCTGTCATCTGGTACAAAAGTTACCTTGGTTCCTTTTCGCCTTGATGTATCGTCTAAAAATTCCTGGTCTTTTAATTCTCCTAATTCAAATTCAGCAGAAGCTGATTTTCCGTCTCTGGTAGATTCAACTCTAAAATACGTAGATAGCGCATTAACAGCTTTGGTACCAACACCATTCAATCCAACGGATTTTTTAAAGGCTTTAGAATCGTACTTTCCACCAGTATTCATCTTAGACACTACGTCTACTACCTTACCTAACGGAATACCACGACCATAATCGCGCACAATAACACGATCGCCTTGTATGGAAATTTCAATGGTTTTACCAGCACCCATTACAAACTCATCTATAGAGTTATCGAGTACTTCTTTAACAAGAATATAAATACCATCATCTGGAGAGGATCCGTCACCTAATTTTCCGATGTACATACCAGGACGCATCCTGATGTGTTCCTTCCAATCGAGTGAGCGAATATTATCTTCAGTATAGTTAGTTTGTTCTGTCATAGACATTAGGACGAGATTAATGATAGAACGCTAATATAAGACTATAGCTTAAAAAATGAAATACGCTTTGGGTAAAGTAATTAACAATAAAGTACCGTTATTGTTGAGAACCTTTAAGAAATTTTACCGTTTTGATAATTCTTCAGCTTTTTGCTTTAAAATTTTGTTTCTGGTAATCATAAGCCCTTTTAAATACCTTTTTAAAATAAGATAATCTGTAATCTTACCTATGATCCCATATTTAGATGCAAAGTAAAGCTCATCAATCATTACAGTCTTACCTTCTTTTTCTTTAAAAACATGATTATGCTTGTAAGTCTTAAATTCACCCTTAACAATCTCATCCACAAATAAGTAAGGCTTTTTAAACTCTGATACTTTGAGCGTTAGGTGTTGTAAAAAATTAAGATGAGTTGTTTCCCAAGTTACGTAGTCTCCCTTCTCTACTAAACCTGATATTTTACCACTTATAGGTATTTCATTACGGTTTTTTAAGGATTGTGAATAGAAACCAACATCTCGAGCTAAATCAAAGCATATATCTATATCGGCATTAATTTCAGTTTCTATTACAATTTGGGGCATAATGTTAGTTTTGTAGTAAGACACTTACATTCTTAAAAAGTCACATAAAGTATTTTATTTTTAAAAGTGAATAAAACATATGTTTTCTGTTTTCACAGGAATTTTACACATTAAACAAGAAATGCATCACATCTCCATCTTTAACAATGTAGTTTTTTCCTTCTACACGCATTTTACCAGCTTCTTTTACTTTGGCTTCGCTTCCGTAGTTAACATAGTCATCGTAACCAATAACTTCTGCTCTAATAAAGCCTTTTTCAAAATCGGTATGAATAACTCCAGCAGCTTGTGGCGCAGTAGCACCAACATTAACCGTCCACGCTCTTACTTCTTTTACACCAGCTGTAAAGTAGGTCTGCTGGTTTAAAAGCTTATAAGCAGCTCTAATTAATTTTGCTGAACCTGGCTCGTCTAACCCTATATCTTCTAAGAACATTTGGCGTTCTTCGTAGTCTTCCAATTCGTTAATATCGGCTTCTGTTCCAACAGCTAATACCAATACTTCTGCGTGCTCATCTTTAACCGCTTCTCTCACCTGCTCTACATAAGCATTACCAGTGTTTGCAGAGCCTTCATCTACATTACACACATACATAACAGGCTTGTCTGTAATAAACTGTAATGGTTTTACGTAGTCTGCATAATCTTCATCTGAAAACTCTAAAGCTCTCACAGACACACCAGACTCTAAACCGTTTTTTATCTTTAAAAGCACTACTTCTTCTGCTTGTGCTTCTTTGTTACCTGTTTTAGCAGCACGCTTTACTTTATCTAACTTCTTTTCAGTAGTTTCTAAATCTTTAAGCTGAAGCTCCATATCAATGGTTTCCTTGTCTCTAATAGGATTTACAGAACCATCAACATGAACAATATTATCGTTATCAAAACAACGTAATACATGTAAAATAGCATCGGTTTCTCTAATATTGGCTAAGAACTGGTTTCCTAAACCTTCTCCTTTACTGGCACCTTTTACCAAACCTGCGATATCTACAATCTCTACCGTTGCAGGCATTACACGCTCTGGATTAACCAAAGATTCTAGTTTTGCTAATCTTGGGTCTGGTACGTTAACCACACCAATGTTAGGCTCTATGGTACAAAACGGAAAGTTTGCACTCTGCGCTTTAGCATTAGATAAACAGTTAAATAAGGTTGATTTTCCTACGTTTGGTAATCCTACTATTCCAGCTTTCATATCAATTTCCTGCGAAGGCAGGAATCTTTTTTAATTAAACTCTTCTTCTCTCTTTTTAAGAGATTGCAAATGTAATTAAATACTAGAATAGTTTTGATTAAAGTTTTTTGAAAAGTTTGTGGGAGGTTTTTGGTTGCACTTATCTGTAAAGTATAAGAATAGCAGCGGATTTTATGCACTTATTTTTCGATTTACTACTGTCGTTGATTTATATATTTCACTTTCGTTTTAGCGATTAAGACGCTATTACTTATACATATCTAAAGTTTACAATCTATTATTTTTATTTATTTGTTCAGATTATTTTTTATCAATCCTGAATACATCTACAGGCAGCTAAATAAGTTCCATTACCGTAAAAAGGCAGACTTGTACTTGAAGTATTCCATGTCAAACCAAGGCGCCGAAAGGCATCACTCATAATGAATGCAGTCGATTTATATACATTTTCTAGCTCAACATATTCCCATTCTTCTGCAGGCCCTCTGAGTGCATATCCTGTAGGAAGTGCAGAAAAACCTGCTGTATTATTTGCTCCTGTATTAGGTGATGCCCAATTCTCTGTTCCTGATTCTTTCAACACGCCACCTGCTATTTCAGGACCTCCAACAAAATCAATTAATTCATTCCATTCATCTTCAGAAGGCACATGCCATCCATTAGGACAAATTGCACCTCCGCCCGTGTAAATAAAACCATAAGGTGTTTCAATATAATTATAATTAGGACCTTCACCTTCATACATCAAATTTTCAGCAAACCACTTTTGGTTTCCAATTTGCACCCAATTGTATGTATTTCCGTCTCTAGAATCAACCATAGAACCAGTATCACTAACGTAGGTGCTTAAAGTGGTAGTTGTCAATGTCTCGCCATATGTTATGGAAATACCATTATCTGCAAATGCCCTTATATGATATTCAGCATCTATCTCAAGACCAGATATAATTATAGGATTTCCTTCTTCGCTCAGTAAAACAGTATTATCATCTACAGTGGGATTCCCAGTTTGATTCCAGCATAATCCTGCCTGCACTATAGAAGGATTTCCGCTTGATTCAATTTCTATTCCACTTTGAATATGAGTTGCTCCGGTAAAAGAAATTGGAAGGGTTGTAATTTGAGGGTTTTCCACATCCAATGTTATTTGTATTGTTGTTGAACTGGTTAAACCATCATTATCAAATGCAGTAGCTTTGATATTTTGAACACCTTCAGCATACCCATCTGTAGACCATACATAACTGTAAGGTTCAAAATCAAACTCACTTACTTGTTGGTCATTTACTTCTATCGCAACCCTTTCGATTATACCATCAGGATCATTTGCATTTATCTGAATTGTAATGTTGCTCCCAACAAAGAAGGTTTCGTTTTCATTAGGTGTGACTATTCTAATTACAGGTGATTCTGATTCATCATTGTTACAACTGTTCAACAACAATGAGATAAATAATATAAAAGGAAAATATGTAAGTTTCATACAGGTGTAGTTTCTTTTTTTGATTGCTTATAAAGATAAGATATAATTCCGTTTCAATGAACTATATTGATTGATAAACAAAGTACACCTTTTTAAACCAAAAGTCAATACGTAACCTTACGTATTTTTAACAAAGCCTTATTTTTGCAGTCTAAATCTTAGCTTTTTGAAACTTAAACCATCAGAACTTAAAACCTTTTTAGACGAAAAAGTCCAGCTTTACAACAACCCAAAATTTATTGAGAGCGACCCAATACAAGTGCCACATCAATTTTCTAAAAAAGAGGATATTGAGATTACTGGGTTTTTAACCGCTACCATTGCTTGGGGAAATCGTAAAAGCATTATTAATAATGCTAATAAAATGATGGTGCTGTTAGACCACGCTCCTTATGAGTTTATAACCCAACACCAAGACTCAGATTTAGAGGCTTTGCAATCGTTTGTACACAGAACGTTTAATGGTAATGATTTTATACAGTTTGTAAAAAGTCTGCAACATATTTATAAAGCCCATGATGGCTTAGAAGCTGTTTTTTCAAAATACGCTGAGCCCAACTCTTTACAACAAAGTATCCACGCGTTTAAAAAACTGTTTTTTGAGATTCCGTATTTAGAGCGCACTAAAAAGCATGTGAGCGATCCTCTTAAAAAGTCTGCTGCCAAGCGTATTAATATGTATTTACGTTGGATGGTACGCAACGATAATGCTGGTGTTGACTTTGGTATTTGGGACAGCCTCTCTCCTAGTCAACTCAGTTGTCCATTGGATGTGCATTCTGGTAATGTTGCCAGGAAGTTAGGCTTACTAAAACGCAAACAGAATGATGCTAAAGCTTTAGCAGAATTGGATGCTAATCTGCGCAAGCTAGACCCATACGATCCTGTGAAGTATGATTTTGCATTGTTTGGTTTGGGTGTTTTTGAGGGGTTTTAAATCATAAAAGTTTTCGATACATTCCGACACAAAATGTCGGAACACCTGTCTGCCGATAGGTAGGCTCGAACTGACGAGAATACAATAAAAAAGGCTTCCTAATTGGAAGCCTTTTTTGTATTATGAGATTCCTGCTTTCGCAGGAATTGGGTTACCCTTTTAACCAAGCTTGTCTTAAAGCTTTTTGTGCTTCAGTAGCGTTTTCATCTTCTACTAAAGATTCACTTTTAGCAGTTGCTTTACCTAATGTACCTTTTAAAACAACAGCTTCGCCATTACGTTCTAAATCTAAGCTATACTCCATGCCTTCTTGCCAACCGTACATGCCACCAATAACTTGTTGTGCATTTTCCAGCGTTAAATCTTTACCGTTAACTTTTTTGATGATATCGCCAGCTTGCACACCTTGAGATGCCCAAAATGAATTCTGTAATGCCATTGGCGAAAAGAAAATACCTTTGTTAGGATCACCATCAAAAATGATGTTTTGTCCACCTGCAAAAATGTAGTTTGTTGGTACTTCAGTTTCACCCAAGGTTAAACCAACCATTTCAAAAAACTCGTTGTAGTTAATTGGCACATCACCTTCTACATGTGTTTTTAAGAACTCACCAACGCTAGGATATGTCATTTCAGTAATCTCTGCAATGATTTTATCATCATCAAAAGGTTTTTCTTTACCGTATTTAGCAGACAATTCTTTCATTAAAGACAACATGCTTCTATTACCATCGCTTTCTTTTCGCATTAAAATATCGATACACATACCGATTAAAGCCCCTTTCATGTATACATTATAGTAATTATGTGCATATGGCTCTTCTAGTACGTTTTCACTCATTACAGTAAAACTCATGGCATCATCCAAATTTTTAGATGTTGCTATTTTACCCATCATTGTGCTGTAAAAATCAGTTGGCTCAATTAAACCTTCATAAACCTGAAAGTGTTGTGCAAAATACTCAGTTACACCTTCATACATCCATAAATGCTTAGAGAATGTTGGTTTGTTATAATCGAAATAATGTACATCTTCTGAGTGTACAGATAATGGTGTTACAATATGAAAGAACTCATGTGCTACAACATCTATAATAGAAGCTGCCAAGCCTTCTTTACTTGAAGATTCTGGTAACACCACTACTGTAGATGTATGGTGCTCTAAAGCTCCCATACCCTTTGGTGCTGTATCAGAACCATCAGACAAGTATAAATAGATGTCATAACGCGCTGTACTGTTAACATCGCCTAAATACTTCTTTTGTGCCTGCATCATTTTATAAACCGTTTCTTTTTGGCTCGCTGCAGTGTGCACTTTGTTTGGTGAAAATACACTTAATACAATTTTAATGTCACCAACCATAAACTCTTCAACATCTAGCTTACCATACATCATTGGATTGTCGGTAATTTCAAAATAACGTTGTGCAAAATAACTGCTGGTTATAGACTTTCCGTCTGCACTAGATTTCATTCCTCTGTCTTCTAAAGCCGAAGTTCTTACAAAGGTTGCTGGCGCAGTAACATCTAAAGCGTATTGATTGTTTTTTAAAGAATCGAAATAACCAATAAATCCATGAAGATTTAATACATAATTGTCTTCTTCAATATTTGTTCCTGCTGGTGAGAATGGATTTTCTCCACCTATGCCTCCTGTAGATTCAATATCAAAAGTATCATTAACGTAGTAGGTTAATTTATCTAAATTGGTAGCATCTGCAATCGTCCAAGTGTTGGTATCTACTTTGGTTACTTCAAGCTCATTACCTTTATAATCTAAAGCTTTCATACCTTCTACGTACTTTCCGAAATCACTAACAGAATATGTTCCTTGTACTACTCTAGGCAATCTGTACGTTACCGTTTCTGTGGTAAAACGACCAGGATTAATAGTTACCGGCACTTTATCATCTACCACTGCTGTTAAATCTAAAGCAGTTTCGATAGGATTATTAACTGCTAAATCATCTACTTTTGGCTTGGCTGAACCACAACCTACCAAAATTACACTTAAGCCCAAAACGGCTAAATAGTTCTTCATGAATAATTATTTTATTTTTTTACGAGACGCACAAATCTACAATCTGTTACCACTTTAAGTCTAAAGGTTTTGTTAAATTCGTAGCATGTCTCAGCCACTAGTCAGCATTTTAATTCCTTTTAAAAATACCGAAGCCTTTATTTCTAAATGTGTTACTTCCATAATTGATCAGACTTACACCAATTGGGAAGCTATTTTTGTAAATGACCATTCTGATGATGCTTCTTACACTATTGTTGAAAAATTTTCAGAAAATGATGACCGAATTCAACTTTATAACAACAAACATGAAGGAATAATTTCCGCATTGCAAACAGCTTTTAATAACTGTAAAGGCACTTACATCACCAGAATGGATAGCGATGATATAATGACCAAAAACAGACTTGAAGTAATGCTGAATAGTCTTTTAAAGCGAGGCAAACATCATCTTGCTATTGGGCAAGTAAAGTATTTTAGAACTGATGGCATTAGTAATGGTTATGCACGCTACGAACGTTGGCTTAATGAGCTTACCGAAAAAGGCAATAACTATTCTGAAATTTACAAAGAATGCGTAGTTCCTTCACCTTGTTGGATGCTGCATCGTGATGATTTTGTAGCCTGTGAAGGTTTTGAGCCTAATCGTTATCCTGAAGATTATGATTTAACGTTTCGGTTTTACAGAGCAAAATATAAATGTATTCCTTGTGACAAAGTACTACTCCATTGGCGCGATTATAGCACACGAACTTCCAGAACGCACGAGCATTATGCTGCAAATTACTTTTTAGACATAAAATTACACTACTTCTTAGAGTTAGATTATAAACCCGAAAGACCTTTAGTGGTTTGGGGAGCAGGAAAAAAAGGAAAAACTATAGCTAAGCTCTTAATTGAAAATGATATTTCGTTTTACTGGATTTGCAATAACAAAAAGAAAATAGGCAAAGAAATTTACGGACAAGAGCTATTAAAATACAATCACATAGAACAACTCAATCTTCCGCAAAGTATAATTACCGTTGCTAATGAAGACGCACAAAGAGACATAAAACAGTATTACAAAAAACTAAACATGCAGTCTATGACTGATTATTTTTTCTTTTGTTAAATTTCTCAAAAGCTAACTCTAGTAATAAGACTTCGTTATCTATATTTGTTACTCATATATGAAGAAAATGAAACAAGCTCCATTCTTGATTATGCTTTTATTTGCTTTTGCAAGTAATTCTTATGGACAAGAAAGTGAATCTAACTTTACGGACGATTATTATTCTTCAAATTTTGAAATTTTATATTCTGTTGATACTGAGATGGCCTATTGTATTGCGCCAATTGTTGAAGAAAGACTAGTATCCGAATTGGCTGACACAACAAGTTTTTACAACCCTTTTAAAAAATTATCTGAATACATTTCTATAGAAACATCTTCTGATAGCTTAGTAAAAACCTACAGTTGGGATAGAATTAGTGGTGGAACTTGGCATGATAATGCGTCTTATATTCAATTTAAAACCAAATCTGGAAAGATAAAATATAAAAGATTAGACTCTGGTAATGAACGAGAAACCGGTGAACCTACTGATGTTATTATCTATGATATTCACAATATTAAAATAAAAGATGAGTCTTACTATTTACTACTAGGTTGGGGAACTCATGGTGCCGGACTCCACCATAGCTTAGCACGAGTTTATAAAATTAAAGATGAAGAAGTCGTCTTGTGTGATTCTTTTTTTGACGGAAATAAATACATACAAGTATATACAAACAGAATATTTAAAATCGATTTAATGTACAACTCTGAAACCAAAACGCTGTCACATAATCATTTTGAATACGACGCATCTGCTGGATTTTATAAACCCAAAGAGGACAAAAAAATCTGGTTATTAGAAAATGATAAATTTGTTCTACAGAAATAAGTTAACTTAAAAAATTAAACACCAGGAATGCAGTTTAAACATCCCGAATTACTTTACGCACTTTTTTTACTGATAGTTCCTATACTTATTCATCTATTTCAGTTACGTCGTTTTCAGAAAGTACAGTTTACTAACGTCAAATTCTTAAAAGCTGTAAAACTGCAAACTCGCAAAAGCTCTCAATTAAAAAAGTGGCTGACATTACTTACCAGAATGTTATTGCTGGCTTGCGCCATTATTGCATTTGCACAACCATTTATACCAAATACTGAAGATTTTAATGAAGCACAAGAAACCGTTGTGTATCTGGATAATTCATACAGCATGCAGGCTACTGGCAAAAACGGAAGTCTGTTAAATGAAGCCATTCAGGATATGATTAACAACTTTCCTGAGGATGAAAAAATAAGTCTGTTCACCAACACACAAACCTTTAGGAACACAAGTTTAAAAGCTTTAAAAAATGATTTAATTCAACTAGAACACTCGCCTACGCAATTAAATTATGATGCGCTTTTTATTAAAGGGAAAGAATTGTTTTCTAAAGATAAATCGTCTTCCAAAAACCTTATTCTAATTTCAGATTTTCAGCAAAAAAACAATCCTATTACGTTTGAAACCGACAGTACCATTAATCTTAAATTGGTTCAACCAAAATCTACATTAGTTTCTAATGTGAGTATAGATAGTGTTTATATTGCGAATTCTAATTCCGAAACTTTAGACTTAAATGTAAAACTATCCAATCAAGGTGAAGCTATTGATAATATTACAGTTTCCTTATTTAATGATGACGTTTTATTAGCAAAAAATGCTGTTGACATAAGCGAAAGTTCTGAAGCTACATTTTCGGTTTCTAACAATGCCGTAATTAATGGAAAATTAGTTATTGAAGATGCAGGTTTGCAATACGATAATAGCTTTTATTTCAACATTAATGCTAAACCGAAAATTAAAGTCCTTGCCATAAATGAAAATACTGACGATAATTTCTTAAAACGCATCTATACAGATGATGAATTTGAGTATAATTCTTTTAAAATAAACAACCTTAACTTCAATTTAATTCCGGACCAAAATTTAATTATTTTAAATGAGTTAGAAAGTATCTCTGATGCTTTAAAAACAGCTTTAATTTCTTTTAAAAACGACGGAGGTTATATTTTAACTATTCCTTCAAAAGAAGCAAACTTAAACACTTACAATCAATTATTTAAAAATATTAATTTACCTCAATACAATTCTCTAAGCAGTCAACAAAAACGTATCACTACAATTAACTATAATCATCCGCTTTTAGCCAATGCATTTTATTCTAAAGTTACTAATTTTCAGTATCCAAAAGTAGAATCTTCTTATAGTTTTTCTTCCAATGCAAATAGTGTTTTATCATATGAAGATGGAAATGCTTTTTTGGTTGGATCTGATGGAATTTATGCTTTTTCAAGCGCCTTAAATGATGAGAATTCAAACTTTAAAAATTCACCTTTAATAGTTCCTGTACTATACAATATTGGTAAACAAAGTTTAAAGTTACCACAGTTGTATTATACTATTGGTCAACCAAATTCAATTGCTATAAATGCTGCTTTAGGACAAGACGATATTTTAACGCTTGGCACACCTGAAAATTCGGTGATACCGTTACAAAAAACCTACAGTAAAACTGTAGTATTAGAAACGCAAGAGTATCCTGAAAATGCTGGTATCTATGAAGTAAAAAACAAGTCTGAAGTTATTCAAAACCTAAGCTTTAACTTCAACAGAACAGAAAGCAACCTAAGCTATTTAGACGTTAAAAACACAGCAAATATTTCAGTAAACGAAAGTTTAGCCACAACAATAAACGATATAAAAAGTAGCTCAACTATTAATGCACTATGGAAATGGTTTGTTATTTTTGCGCTAGTATTTTTAATAATAGAGATACTTCTACTAAAATATCTTAAATGAACGCACTCATAAAATCTGCCACCATCGTTGATTCTAAAAGTGAATTTCACAACGAAACAGTAGATATTTTAATTGAAAAAGGACGCATTTCTAAGATTTCTAAACGTATTTCTAATCCTGATAATTACAAAGAAATTAAGCTAGATAACCTCCACGTTTCTCAAGGATGGTTTGACAGTAGTGTTTCTTTTGGAGAACCTGGATATGAAGAACGTGAAACTATAGAAAACGGACTAAAAACTGCTGCTGAGTCAGGTTTTACTGCTGTGGCGCTTAATGCAAATTCCAATCCTGTAATTGATAGTTTTGCAGATATTACTCTGGTTAAAGCAAAAGCCCAAAACAAAGCGACCAGCCTCTATCCTATTGGTGCTTTAACAAAAGATAGCAATAGTACAGATCTGGCTGAGTTATTTGATATGAAAAATGCAGGAGCGGTAGCTTTCTATGATTATCAGAAACCAATTTCTAATCCAAATCTTATAAAGATTGCCCTGCAATATGCGAGTAATTTTGACGGTTTAGTATTGTCTTTTCCTCAAGAATCAAAGATTTCTGGTTTAGGTGTGGTAAACGAAAATATAAACAGTACACGTTTAGGTTTAAAAGGAAATCCCGGTTTAGCAGAAGAATTGCAAGTTGCCAGAGATTTGTTCCTTCTAGAATATACCGAAGGCAAACTACATATACCAACTATATCTACGGCTAAATCTGCAGAACTCATTAGAGATGCAAAAGCCAAAAAACTTAATGTGACTTGTAGTGTTGCCATACACAATTTGGTGTTAACAGATAATAATCTCGAAGGTTTTGATACCAGATACAAAGTTTTACCTCCGCTAAGAACACAAAATGATTGTGATGCTTTGATTGAAGGATTAAAGGACGGAACAATAGATATGGTTACCACAGACCACAACCCAATTGATATAGAAGCTAAAAAAGTAGAATTTGACCATGCAAAATATGGCACTATAGGTTTAGAATCCGCATTTGGTGCTTTGCAGACTGTATTTACCACAAAGAAAGCTGTTGGCTTACTTACTCAAGGCAAAGCTAGATTTGGTGTGCCTGAAAGCTCAATAAACATTGGTGAAGTTGCTAATTTAAGTTTATTCAATCCAGACGATAAATATCAATTTAATAAAGAGAATATAACTTCAAAATCTAAAAACAGTGCTTTTCTAGGGATGGAATTAAAAGGAAAAGTTTACGGTGTTATTGCAAATAATAAAGTGGTTATCAAATAATGAGACAACCTGAGATTAAAGACGGTAAAACCCTAGCAACCGTTGCTTACATTACTCCACTTGGTTTACTTATTGCTATTTCTCTAAATCTTGAAAAAAAGAACCCATATATCTTTTTTCATGCAAGACAAATGATTGGTTTAATTATTATGGTAGGTGTTTCTAACATATGCGAAAAGCACGTTAACTCTTGGTTTGGCACTGCATTATGGTTTATAACCTTTGTCTCTTGGATCTATTGTTTGATTTACGCAATTATAGGTGAATATAAATTACTTCCGTTTTTAGGTCAATATTTTCAGGATTGGTTTAAAAACTTAAAATAAAACTCAAAAATGACTACTGAACTACACTATATAAAAAGACCAAGTACCTTAAAAGAAAATGCTCCTTTGCTTATTATGTGTCATGGTTACGGAAGTGATGAAAATGATCTGTTCTCTTTTGCGTCAGAATTACCAGAAGAGCTCTTCATTATTTCTTTAAGAGCTCCATACGCAATGCAACCCTACGGAAATGCTTGGTATGCTATAAATTTTGATGCCGAAAAAGGAAAATGGAGCGATAATGTACAAGCCAGACAATCTGTTGATTTAATTGCTAATTTTATTGATTATGCCTGTGAGACTTATCCTGTAGACAAAAATAATGTAACACTTTTAGGCTTTAGTCAAGGCACTATTTTAAGTTTATCAGTTGCTATGAACTACCCTGAAAAACTAAAAAATGTTGTAGCACTTAGCGGTTATCTTAACGAAGACATTTTACCTGAGAACATCGATAGAAACAAGGTTTCTCACTTAAACATATTTTCATCACATGGCTATGCAGATCAGGTTATTCCTGTTGAATGGGCCAGAAAAACACCAGACTTTTTAAAAGCCTTAGGTATTAATTATGTTTACAAAGAATACCCTGTAGGACACGGAGTTGCTCCTCAGAATTTTTATGATTTTAAAGATTGGCTTAAAAATTACCTCTAGCCTATTTTAGGGTACATAAAGTATTCAACCAATTTGTATTTTAGGTCGTTATTTTCGTCAATATCATATTTCACAAAGATTTCTCCCCAATATTCACCATCGGTAAAATTGGCTAAAATCCATTTATGATTTACAATTCTTATCTTATTTATTAACAACTTAGAACCTGTCATAGATACAAATGGCACTATAGGATGGTCTTCGCCTTCATAATGATTGGTATCGTAAAGTCCTTCTTTAATTGCTGTAATTAATTCATCCACATCAAACCCTTGTGCAATAAAATAATCTAGAGCATTATCGTTTCTGTCAATATTAAAATAATTCAGTTCAAAATTTTGGTCTTCTAACGCTGATATCGTTTCTTCTTGAGTGGCTATAGTGCTTTTAAAGGTCTTTATATCTTTTTCGTACTTATCTAAAATATTTTTAGAATTCACATATTGAAATATGAACGCTAATGCTGAAAAAATAAACAGGTACATAAAAATTCTACTCTTCATATCTATATATTAAATGGTGATTTGTAAATTATCGTATGCTAAAAAAACGTTTTCTGGTAATTTTTGTTGCACTTCATCATGAAAACCCATATCATGACTTATATGTGTTAGGTAAGCACGCTTTGGATTAACCTTTTCTATAAAATCTAAAGCTTCTTTAAGATTAAAATGCGACATATGTGGCTCTTCCCTGAGTGCATTGATCACCAAAACCTCTAAGTTTTGTAGTTTTTCAATTTCTTCATCGGCAACAGTTTTCATGTCTGTGAGATAAGCAAAATCTTTAAACCTAAATCCGAAAACTTGTAGTTTATAATGTAATCCGTCTATTGGCACAACTTTTAGATTACCAAGCTTAAATGGTTTATTTTTTATAACGTGCTGTGTTACACTTGGCACTCCAGGATATTTCTCTTTAGTGGTAAAAATATAGTCGAAACGTTTTTTTAAAGCTTTAAAAACGCGCTTGTGTGCATATAAATCAATATCCCCTTGTTTAAAAAAAAATGGTCTAATATCGTCCAAACCCATAGTATGGTCGGCATGCTCGTGTGTAAAAACAATACCATCAATTTTAGATACGTTAGCACTGAGCATTTGTTGTCTAAAATCTGGACCACAATCTACAACATAGGTATAATTATCCCACTCTACCAAAACCGAAACTCGCAAACGCTTATCTTTTGGATTATCACTTAAACAAACAGGATGAGTGCTACCTATTATTGGTATACCTTGCGAAGTTCCAGTACCTAAAAATGTTACTTTCAAAGGGTGTTAAGTTTAAAACAAAAATAAGGTTATTTTTTTGTTTGCAATACTAAATTAATACCTTTGCGAAAACGATGTAATCCCAATAACCATGGAAGAAATAACGTATAAAGGCGACTTTGAAATAGAAAATATTCCTTCATTAAAAGACAAAGCCTTACGTATTAACCTGAACAAAGACATTTATGGTACTTTTTCAGAAATTGGCGCAGGACAAGAAACTGTGCGTCAGTTTTTTAGAGCTGGTGGTGCTTCTGGTACTATCGCAAAAGCCATGTCTGCCTACGATAAGAATTTTAGTGATGCTATTTATGGTATCGAAGACGATAAGCGTTATGTTACTGAAGCCAGACTTCGTAAAATGCTAATTCACGAAGTTAATCTTATGGAGCAGCGTATTCCAAGAGACGACAATCCTAACAAGATTTTCTTCTCTTATGCAAATACTGTTGCAACTATAGATTTTGCAAAAAAATATAAAGGCCATGGTTGGGTTGGTATTAAATTTCAGGTAAAACCAGAAGGAGAGTACAATGAAATTGTATTACACATTCGTTTTAAGGAAAATGATGCCAGGTTACAGCAAGAGACATTAGGTAAATTAGGTACTAATTTAATTTACGGTGCTTTTTATAAGTATAATCAACCAAAAAAATTACTTCGTTACTTATATGACCATTTAGATAAAGATCAATTAGAAATTGATACTATTAACTTCTCTGGTCCTGTGTTTAAAGATGTAGATAATCGTTTAATGAGTCTACAATTGGTTAAAAATGGTATGACAGATGCTGTAATGTTTGCTCCAGACGGCAATAACGTACTACCAGCACGTGTACTTTATAAGAAAAACATATTAGCATTAAGAGGAAGCTTTAGACCTGTAACTAAGGTAAACATGGATATGTATGAGAAATCGTATGAAATGTTTATAAAAGAAAACAAGGTAGACAAAGAAAATACTCAAGTAATATTTGAAATAACATTATCTAATCTAAGAGCTGAAGGAGAAATAGACGAGCAGGACTTTATGGATAGAGCAAAATTACTTTGTTCGTTGGGTCAAACGGTTTTAATTTCTAATTTTCAAGAGTATTACAAACTTGTTGAATATTTCTCTCAGTACTCTAAAAATAGAATGGGACTTACCATGGGTGTTAGTAACCTCGTAGACATCTTTGATGAAAAATACTATCGTCACCTAAGTGGCGGAATATTAGAGGCTTTCGGAAAGTTATTTTACAAAGACCTCAGAGTTTACCTTTACCCTATGCAAAATGAGGATGGCAGCATAACCAATAGCGAAAACCTTAAGGTTCATCCTCGTATGAAAGAACTTTACAAATTCTTTAAATACAACGGAAAAGTAGTAGACATTACAGATTTTGATACCTCTAACCTATCCGTTTTCTCAAGAACTGTACTCAAAAAGATTGCTAACGGAGATACAGATTGGGAAGAAATGCTACCTGAAGGCGTTGCAAAACTCATTAAGGAGAAAAGCTTATTTGGTTGCGAATCTGAAGAAGTACTACATAAGTAAGAAAACAACTAATCAAATAAAAAAAGCGACCAAATTGGTCGCTTTTTTGTTTAAAACTATATAAGTGTTATTCACTTAAAATTTGATCTGTATGTGCCTTGGTTTTTACTTTAGTAATTACATCTTCTAAAATACCATTCTCATCAATTACAAAGGTTGTTCTATGAATACCGTCATATTCTCTCCCCATAAACTTTTTCGGTCCCCAAACACCAAAAGCTTCTATAACAGACTTGTCTTCATCTGCTAACAAAGGATATTTAAAACCATATTTGTTTTTAAAATTAGATTGACGTTTTGCACTATCTGCACTTACTCCCAAAATCTCATAACCTTGAGATTTAAATCTTTCGTAATTATCATTAAGATTACAAGCCTCAGCAGTACAACCTGGAGTACTAGCTTTTGGATAGAAAAAAACCACTAATTTTTTACCTTTATAATCTGATAGTGAGATTGAATTACCATCTTGATCTTTTCCCGAAAACTCTGGTGCCTTATCACCTACTTTTAAATGCGTCATAATTGCTTAAATTTGTTTTTTGTAAAAATACAATGAATGACTAAGCAAGAAAAGGTAGATTTTGTTATAAATACGTTAAAGGAATTGTATCCTGAAATTCCTATTCCTTTAGATCATAAGGATCCTTATACCTTATTAATAGCTGTATTGATGTCTGCGCAAAGTACAGATGTACGAGTTAATCAAATTACACCGTTGTTATTTGAAAGAGCTGATAATCCTTACGATATGGTGAAGTTGAGCGTAGAAGAAATTAGAGAAATTATAAAACCTGTTGGTTTATCTCCTATGAAAAGTAAAGGCATTTATGGTTTGTCTCAAATTTTGATTGATAAACACAACGGTGAAGTTCCAAAAACATATGAAGAACTCGAAGCCTTACCTGCTGTTGGTCATAAAACTGCAGCAGTAGTATTATCTCAAGCCTTTGGTATACCTGCGTTTCCTGTAGATACGCATATTCATCGTTTAATGTATCGTTGGAATTTAACCAATGGCAAAAACGTAGTACAAACCGAAAAAGATGCAAAACGCTTGTTTCCTAAAGATTTGTGGAACGACCTCCATCTGCAAATCATTTGGTACGGTAGAGAATACTCTCCTGCTCGAGGTTGGGACTTAGAAAAAGATATTATTACCAAAACTATTGGTAGAAAATCGGTTATTGACGATTATTACAAAAAGAAAAAATAGCTTTTGGTTGGTATAATTATTGATGCCTTTTCTGGAAACTATCAATCAATGAAATATTTCCTTATAGCATTATTTTTTACAACAATAACATCTTGTATACCTCTAAGAATAGCCCCTAACTTCCAAGAAGAAGGCTATAAGATAAAACAAGCAAAAAAATTTAAGCGAAAGTTACCAAAAGAAAATGCTTTCATTTTTGAGGACACAAAAGACGCAGATGAATTTTACAACTTTGTTAATACCAAATATCAACTTAATCACTTAGATGTTGGTTTAGAAGTACCATTTAGAATTGATGAAAAGTTGTATTTTTTATCATATTACGAAGTTGAAAAAACAACAAAAACACTAAACCTTTTACCCATTTTTATTGATGGTGCAACAAGTGGAACAGATTTAGAGACCGATTTATATGATAACTATGTTTCAAGAATGGGAAGCTGGTATTTAGTTATTACTGTTATTGACAATGATTCCAATGATTGTCTCAAAGAATCTCATCCCTCTTATAATAAAGTACTCGAATACTTAAAAAACTTAAAGAAAGAATACTTTTCTACACACAACTACGAAGAATTATTATTCACAAAAAAATCCTGATTTATTTAATCAGGATTTCTTCCAACTTAATTCTGAAGTGCTTCAAACTTCAATTTATTATAATGTATAACACTTAAAGCCTTTGAGTAATTCAAAAGAAAACTTATCGTTTCGTCTTTTGGCTGTAGGTTATTATTTTTTTTTGGGGAAGCGTTAAAGTAAATGTTTGCCATATTACCAATTTTAGGGTTATTATATGGCTAAAACGCAACTTAAAACACTTTATTGTATTAATTTGTTAAAATTATATTGTTCTGCTCTATAACTTTACGCATATTTATAAGTGCATAACGCATTCTTCCTAGTGCAGTATTAATACTTACACCTGTACGCTCAGATATTTCTTTAAAACTCATATCTTGATACATGCGCATTAAAAGCACTTGTTTTTGATCTTCTGGCAATTCTTCGATAACACGTCTAACATCAGACTCTACCTGATCTTTTATCATACTTTTTTCCGCATTAAGACTAGAGTCGCTCAATACCGAAAAAATACTAAACTCGCCTGCATTATCAAACTTAGGCATACGGTTGTTTTTTCTAAAATGATCAATAACAAGATTATGTGCTATACGCATTACCCAAGGTAAAAACTTACCTTCTTCGTTATATTTTCCTCGTTTTAAAGTTCTAATCACTTTAATAAAGGTATCCTGAAAAATGTCTTCAGTAATATCTCTATCGTATACTTTAGAATAAATAAAACTGTAAATTTTTTGCTTATGCCTTTCGATCAATACCGAAAGTGCACTTTCGTCTCCTCTAATGTAGTTGCTGACCAACTCTGCGTCTTGGATAAGTTCTCTTTTCATAATATTACTCTTAGTAGCCAGAAGCGAACTTCTTAGCAAGGGGTTAATTTTTTAAAGTAATATTATGCTATACGCAGGTGTTTTTTAATGATTATGTGGTAAATATAACAACAATCATTCCGAAAAAACAAAATTTCGCACCAAATTTTAACATTTTATCTAACAATAACGCATTTTATCAGCTTAAATAGATAACGTATCTTTGCAAAATTATATGCTCAATAATCCTATGAACACTACAGTTTTAGACCTAAACCCAAAAGAAAACATCATCATAAAAGGTGCAAAATTGCATAATCTAAAAGATATTGATGTTGCTATTCCTAGAAACAAACTAGTTGTCATTACAGGATTATCGGGTTCTGGAAAATCTAGTTTGGCTTTCGATACCTTATATGCTGAGGGTCAACGTCGTTATGTAGAAAGTTTATCGAGTTACGCGCGTCAGTTTTTAGGACGTTTAAACAAGCCTAAAGTAGATTATATAAAAGGCATTGCACCAGCTATTGCGATTGAGCAAAAGGTAAATTCTACCAATCCACGATCGACTGTTGGTACCACTACAGAAATCTATGATTATCTAAAGTTATTGTATGCCAGAATTGGTAAGACCTACTCACCTATTTCTGGTAATGAAGTTAAGAAGCATAACGTAACAGATGTTATAGAATTCATTAAAACTTTTGAAGAACGCTCTAAGCTATTGCTGCTCTCTCCTATCATTTTAGAAGAAGGCAGAACGATTGAAAACAAATTGCAAACCTTATTACAACAAGGATATGCAAGGATAAAATATAAAGAAGACGTATTAAGAATTGATGATGCTTTAAAGCAAAATATAAATTCCACTAAAGCACTATATCTAGTTGTAGATAGAATTGTTTACAAAGATGATGAAGACTTTCTCAACAGACTCGCAGATGCTATAGACACTGCATTTTTTGAAGGTGTTGGTACTTGTATCGTAGAATCTTTGGAAGATAACAAACAAACTATTTTTAATAATAAGTTTGAATTAGATGGCATGACGTTTTTAGAACCTAATGTACATTTATTCAGTTTTAATAATCCTTATGGAGCGTGCCCAAAGTGTGAAGGTTATGGTGATGTTATTGGTTTAGATGAGGATTTGGTGATTCCGAATACAGCTCTTTCAATCTATGAAAATGCTATTTTTCCTTGGAGAGGCGAAAGTATGAGTTGGTACAGAGATCAGCTGGTAAATAACTCTCATAAATTCGATTTTCCTATTCACAAACCTTATTTTCAATTAAGCGATGAGCATAAAGCTTTAATCTGGAAAGGCAATGAATACTTTGAAGGATTAGACAGCTTTTTTGCCGAGCTAGAATCTAAAGCTTATAAAATTCAGAATCGTGTAATGCTATCACGCTACAGAGGCAAAACCAAATGTAACGTTTGTAAAGGTAAACGCTTACGCGAAGAAGCGAGTTTTGTAAAAATTAACGGAGCAACCATTACGGATTTAGTAGACCTACCGCTTAATGAATTAACTGTATTCTTTAAGGATTTAAAACTAAACAAATACGAAGAAAAAATTGCCAAACGTCTGTTAACAGAAATAAACACACGCCTAGAATTTTTAACTAACGTAGGTTTAAGTTATTTAACTCTAAACCGAAGATCTAATACATTATCTGGTGGCGAAAGTCAGCGTATTAATCTAGCTACATCCTTAGGAAGCAGCCTTGTAGGCTCTATGTATATACTAGACGAACCTAGTATTGGATTGCATCCTAAAGATACCGAGCGTTTAATTAATGTATTAAAAGCTTTACGCGATTTGGGCAATACCGTAATTGTGGTAGAACATGATGAAGACATTATGAAAGCTGCTGACGAAATCATTGATATTGGCCCAGAAGCAGGAACTTTTGGAGGTGAAGTTGTTGCTACTGGAGTATTTAAAGACATCTTAGCATCAGACTCATTAACAGCTCAATATCTTAATGGTAAATTAGAAATTAAAGTGCCTGAAAAGCGTAAAACATCAAAATATCATATTGACATTGTTGGTGCCAGAGAAAATAATCTAAAAAATATTGATGTCACTTTTCCTTTAGAAATGCTTACGGTTGTTACTGGAGTTTCTGGTAGTGGTAAAAGCACCTTGGTAAAGAAAATTTTATTTCCTGCGATACAAAAGAAACTCACTGGTTTTAGTGATAAGGCTGGACAGTTTACTGAGATGAAAGGAAATTTCAGCAACATAAAGCATGTTGAATTTGTAGACCAAAACCCAATTGGTCGTTCGTCGCGCTCTAATCCTGTAACTTATGTTAAGGCTTATGATGATATTAGAGCTTTGTATGCTTCTCAGAAATTGAGTAAAATAAGAAATTATAAAGCCAAGCATTTTAGTTTTAATGTTGATGGTGGACGTTGCGAAACGTGTAAAGGTGAAGGTGAAGTGACTATTGAAATGCAGTTTATGGCAGATGTGCACCTTACTTGCGATACTTGTGGAGGCAAACGCTTTAAAAAAGAAGTCTTAGAAGTACTGTTTGAAGGCAAATCAATTGACGATATTTTAAATATGACCATTGACGATGCTATCGAATTCTTCAAAACTCAAAAGCAAACTAAAATTGAAGGTAAATTACAACCTTTGCAAGATGTAGGTTTGGGTTATGTTACTTTAGGTCAGTCCTCTTCTACCCTTTCTGGTGGTGAGGCACAACGTATAAAACTGGCTACATTTTTAGGTAAAGGCAGTAAAAGCGATAATGCGCTTTTCATTTTTGATGAGCCGACAACAGGCTTACATTTTCATGATATTCAGAAATTATTAAAATCCTTTAGAGCCTTGATTGCAAAAGGTCATTCAATCATAGTTATTGAACATAATATAGATCTCATAAAATGTGCCGATCATATAATAGATTTAGGTCCTGAAGGTGGAAAACAAGGTGGAGATTTAATAGCTTTTGGTACTCCAGAAGACATTGTTGCTAATAAAAATTCGGTTACAGGAAAATACCTTATTGAAAAACTATAGATATCAATAAAACAAAAACGAGATAAAACCTAAAATTGCAAAGGATAAAGGAAGTACAAATAGCAAAAACAAAAAGCTAACTATTCCACTTTTTATAAAACTTAAGAACCAATTCTGCCCATAAAATTTAATAATAGCCACTAACAAATAAAAGAATGTAGATAGCGCTATTAACCAATCGATGACGTCTGGTATTGGCCAAAATCTATTAACACCAAAAATAATGGTGAATACAACAAATAAAAACGAAAAATAATAGAAACTAAACACTAAATGATGAGCATATCGTCCCCTTTTGTAGAAGAAAATCTTTAAAAGAAAAGCAAAAATTGGCAGTAAGAAAAACATAGCAAGAGGTATGCTATCTATAAAAGTTTGATAGACTTGACCCAATCCCATGTTTTTATAAAACTTTAATCCTTGCGCATACATTTTTCGTGTAAAATAACCTGCATCATCGGACATTCCCATTGCTTTATATAGTTCTTCGTCTGTAGCACCAGCAGCAATTAAAGAATCCATTTTTTCTTCATTAAAAGTAAAAGTCTTGCCTATATTGCTTTTAGGTATTTTTATATTTGACAAAGAATCTAATGCTTTTAATTCTTCTTCATCTAAACCTATTGTTGTTCCATTGTTTTTAAGAGGTGCCGCTAATGCTTTTAAATCTAAAGAATCTTCAGTCGTAACACTATCTGTTTCTGTTAACTTTTCAGACCTATTATCTAGAACACGCTGCATACTTTTATCGAGTTCTTCTCTGCCCTCTCTTGTGTAAAAACTAAACACAAAAAAGAAAATAACAGCAATAAACAAATACATCTGTGCAGGATGCAAATACAACAAACGCTTACCTTTTATAAACTCTTTTGCCAAATAACCTGGCCTAAACATTAAAGGAATAAAGCTTTTTAAAAACCGAGCATCAAAAGAAAAATAATTACTTATGGTATTGTAAAACAATACTCCTAGTGTAAGCTCTTCATTTGTTTTTTGCCCACAGTGAGGACAAAATTTAAAGCCCTTTTCATATTGCTGTTCGCAATTTTGGCAAGTATCTAAGTTAGTACTCATTGTTTTGGTTAGTTACCACTAAAAGTAATAATTTTTTACAATAAAAAGACTTTGTTTTTTAAGCTTGATGATAAAATGACTTCTCATATTTCATCAACATCTTTTTTACTACACTGAATACCAGTACTTTAAATTTTTGGCACGTTAATTGGTTTTTCTAAAGCATTAGACCAAAAAATTCTAGATGAGCTAGAATTGGGTAAATCTAAAAACCTATTACATTATGAAAAGCAAATTACTTTTTACAGCAATGATGTTAGTTGGACTAACGTCTGCCACAGCAGCAACAACAGCAGGAGATGCTGTTTTAAATGGGGAAGATTTAAAAACTAATCGTTATAGTTTTACACAACCAATATCGTTTGTAGAACGAGGTATAGAATTTTTAATTTTTCCAGATGGAAGCTTCGACTTTAATACCGAAGTATTTACTACCATTACCGATAATGACGATTATTATTACAAACGAAACAGACGTAGTACAAACCGAACGTATGGCGCACCAGGTGTTAGCCAATACCATGCTGATAGAGGTGTAATCATTAGACATGACAGATCAGGTAAGGTTAGACGAATTGGTAATGTATTCATTAACTATGACAGATATGGACGTATTAAACGTGCAGGATCCGTTTACATAAGCTACAAAAGAAATGGAACCTTAAGACAAGTTGGTGGTTTAAGAGTTAATTACAATGGTAGAGGACAAATTGTTCATACCTCAGGTGTTGTAAATCAATACAACTCCACACTCATCTATGGTGTAGATTATAGTAGTGGAAACCACAACACTATTGGTTTTCATGAGATTGAAAATTATGATGAGGATTATTACTACTATAAAAAAAATGGTAAGATCAAAAAAAGTAAAAAACGAAAATAATAATTAAGCTCATCCCTAAATATTAATATGAGCTTATTTAATCCCAAAGTGCTTCCCCAAGCCTTTGGGATTTTTTTATTTCACTATAATTAGATGTAACAAAACGTTAACCTTCAACGGTCTTATATTTTAATCTATGTTGCCCAAAAAAGTTTAGTCTATTTGCTTTTTCAGTTCCTCAAGATGCTTTTGTTTTCTAAATGCTTTATAACGTCTACAAAACTTGGTGTGGTATTGGTGATTCTGCATAAAGTTAATTTGAATTGAATTCCATTCACTCCTAGTTAGGTTTGGGTTGTAATGTTTTAACTCTTTATAGAGCAACTCACTTACAGTTTTAAAATGTTTTGTCCCTAGGTATTCTAAGTCGGCATCAGCGAGAATTTTCTCTAAGTGCGTTTGGGGATGTTGTGGAATTTTAGTTGCCATAATCATTCCGCATATAATGTCAACATCTTCTCCTGAAATACCATACTTTGGCAATTCATTTCGCACTATATCGCATCCAATCGCTTCATGTTCTATGTTGGATTTTGTAAAACCGATATCGTGATATAAAGCAGCTATTTTTAATAAAAACAAATCATGACCAGAAACTTGTTCTTTTGAAGCTATATAGATTGCTTTTTCTAAAACATACTTGGTGTGTTCAACACTATGATACTTTAAATAATTGGGCAACTTATCTTCTAAAGTTTTAAGAACTTGGTTCTGTATTGTAGAAAATGATAATTTCATCAGTGACCAGGCTTTCTACTTAAAATGCCTCCACCTACTTCACTAATGTTCTGTACAAACATAAAAGCTTTAGGATCTTTTTCTGAAATGGCTTTTTTGATTTTATGAACTTCTAATCGGGTTACTACAGCCACAATAATATCACAATCGTGTTTGACACCAAATGTACCAGGAAGATTTCCACGTTCACCTTTATACACTGTAATGGCTTTGTTAAAATCGTTTACTATCATTGCTTTTATCATTTCGGAATTGGGTGAAATAATTGTTAAAGAGATTAGTTTTTCAAATCCATCAACCACATAATCTGAAACTTTTACAGCTGTAAAAAAGGTAAGAATAGAATACATGGCTTTTTCTAATCCGAGAAATATGGCAATAACTAAGAATATTGTGGTATTAATAGCCATGATAATTTCTGAAGTTGTTAAACCAAACCTTTTGTTGGTAAATTCCGCAATAATTTCCAAACCATCAATAACACCTCCGCCTCTAATTACAAAGCCAATACCCAAGCCGACAAAAACACCACCAAAAGCTGCAACCAAAAAATGATCTTTAGTAACTGCTGGTATAGGTAGCACAATTAAGGCAACTCCCAACAAAACCAAAGATAACAAGGAATGCATGGCGAAATTTTTACCTATTCGTTTAAATCCTATCATTACAAAAGGAATATTCAATAACAACAAAGGAATCCATACATCTATGTGGTAAAACTCGTGTACCAGAATGGATATTCCCAGTAAACCACCATCTAAAAAATGGTTTGGAATCATAAATCCCTTAATGGCAACAACGGCACATACGACACCAATAAGTTTTAAGAGTAACGATTTGAAAGAGAAGATTGTACGCCAATCGAGTGGTTCTGTTAAAGTAGCATTCATAACATTTTGGTTGGTTAGAATTTAACTGAGTTACTAAAATACTGTTTTTAACATTGAGTATCTGCTAACTCTAATTAAAACTATTAAAAGCACTTTTTAAAATATTGTTTTTCAGCACGTTAAACTTACATCTATTTTTTTGGCACGCTGTTTGATTCTTAGTAAATGAGTTTAATTTAATACCCTTTTAACTATGAAACGGATTCTATTTTTATTTGCAAGTATAGTAGCTTTTAGCTCTGCTGCATTCGCAACAACTACAACCACATCAGAAGCTGATGCTTCAACAAATAACTACGTGAGAGGTTATGGTAATTCTTTCATATTTACAGAAGGAGGTATTGAGTTTTCTGTTTATAGAGATGGTCAGTTCGACTTTTATATTCCGGATTACGGACCAGATGTAAATGTTAATATAGATGCACCTGGTTTTACACTTAGTTTTAATTCTGGATACAATTACAACCCTTATGTACAGTACGATAGTTTTGGTGCCATAATTCAAATTGAAAACACTCCAATCTACTATGATTTTTATGGAAGAGTCAACCAAATTGGTGACATCTTCATTACATATAATAGTTTTAATAGAATTAGTAGAATTGGTGGATTAAATGTGTACTATAGAAACAACGTGTATTGGAGATACGATGGGTACATAAATATCTATAACAGAGCTTATGTTTACAGACCTTGGCACAGATTCTATATTATTCCACCAGTAAACTATTGTGTAGTTAATGTAAATCCATATAGACAATATTATACACCTGTAAGACACATTTGGTACAGACCATACAGTAACAATGTAAGATATTATAATGTTAATACAGGAAGACGAGGAAACACTCAAGTTGTAAGAAGAAATAGTAGTAGCAGTTATGTACAAACTCCTAGAAACAGCAGAGAGCGTACATTACAAAGAACGGTTAGTACAAGAAATGCAGAAATTACAAGAACACGCACAACACGTTTAGCAGAACAAACTACCACACGTACAACAAGAAGTACAGCGTCTCGTAATTCTGAAGCTAATACATCGCGTACAGTTACCAGAGATAATAATACCTCAGGAACACGTTCTACAAATCGAATTTCTTCTCCAAATACAAGAAGCAATAATGATAGTAGAACCATTAGAACAACAAGATCTAGTAACAAAGTGTCTACACCAACAAGATCTACACGTTCTAACAGCATCTCTAGAAGTACAAACTCTAGAAATAATGTGACCAGAAGCAATAGTTCTGTGTCTAATAAAGTAAATAGAACAAAAAGTACTTCGGTATCAAAACCAAATAGAACTAATTCTCGTACATATAGTAGAAGTAGTTCGCAAAGTAGCAGACAACGAAGTACAGTTCAAAACAAAAGACAATCATCTTCTGTTTCGGCAAGATCTAACACAAGTAGAAAAAGCAACCAAAGTTCTACAAGATCAAGCTCAAGAAGAACTAGAGGATAAAATATAATATATGATTTTTTTGGTTGGTTAGTAGAAGTCCCGTATGATGTATGCCTCAGCGCACCTTACGGGATTTCTCGTTTATAAAAAGTATCTAAAGCTTTAGGTACTTTTTTATTTGCATAGAAATATCTTCTGAAATATTCATCTTGAGTACTAATATGAAATATACAATCAATACTATGATAGATTTTAAAGCAATATTCACTACAGGATGAAATGGAAATTCCCAGAAATACATCGCTAAAATTATCACCAGAAGTAGCAAAACTATTTTTAAGGTTGATATTGAAAACGGTTGAACATTAAGCTTCTGCTTTACAAATACAATTTTAATGGTATTATAAACCACAACAGCCAAAAAGGTCGCAAATGCCGAGCCTTCTATTCCATAAATAGGAATAAATATAAAATTGAGTACGATAGCTAAAACGGCTAATAAAACACCAAAAAATAGTACCATTTTATAATAATCGCTATTAAATAAAATGGCATTATTATTACCTAAACTATTATCATATAACTTAGCGAGACTTACTAAAAGCACTACAAATAATCCTCCTGTAAATTCCTCTGGAAGAATTTTATAGAGTTCGTTGATATTTAGAATAATTAAAAGAAAAATAAAACCACTTATTACCAACAGACTTATAGAACTTCGTTTGTATAAGTTCTCTAACGACGTTATGTCTTTATCATTCAAGTATTTTGCGGTTAAAGGCATCATGATCTGATGCATAGAACGTTGAGGCACAGCAATAACAGTTGCTATAAAAATTGCAACACTATAATAAGCCACTTGCTCAATATCTTCTAGCATAAGACCAATCATGAACTTATCTATATCCAAGATCAACATCGCAACCGAACCAGCAATAATCATCAATAAAGCATACTTTATAATATTTGATAGTCCATTAATTGTTTCAAACTTTAGCTTTGGAAACCGTACCGAATACGCATACAATTTCATAATCATCATACGTAACACATAAACACCAACTAAAGCTAAAATAAACTGTTCGGCTGTCAACCATTCTAAATACACTAAAAACAACAAAATCATTATGCAGACACGATGAAAAATTTCTTTCATCACATTGCCAAAAACAGTTTTAAGTTGCACTTTAGACCAAGCAAAAAATATTTCGAAATATGCCATGGCTACAGCCAAAACAAATATGTGCCAGAGATAATTTCCAGCAATATTATTCTCGTTTGAAAGTAGTCTTGAAATACTTTCATAAGACAAGAAACCAATTATCATTGCCGGAATTATGAAGACAAATGGCAGAAACAACATCAACGTTAAAAAGCTATTGATGCTATTTTTTGTCTTAAAGGTTGAATAGTATTTTATAATGGCATTGTGGACTCCAAATGCCATAAAAGGCATCATAATATTGGCTGCAGATAACACAAATGCAACCAGACCGTAATATTCATCTGTTAAAAAATTGGTGTATAAGAAAAGCGTATTTATGGCACCTATACCAAAACCAATGTAGGTACTTATTGTGTTTTTAAATGATTGGTTTAATACGATTCCCATGATACCGCAAAATACAACTTAAGACGTTAACTTTAAGCTTACAGCTCCTTTATAACTTCACTTAGACGCTTTGTCAATGCTTTTCTGCTGTATGGTTGTAATCCTATAGCATGTACATTAAGATTATTGCTTAAATAAGCATCAAAATAAGACAAGATTTGATTCTTTAATCTTTCCTTTTGATGATAATTAAAATACACACCTGTATTGGTCTTTGTAATGATTTGTTGCACATCAGAATCTTCTGGACCAATAGCTAGAATAGGTGTTTCTGAAATTAAGTATTCAAATAATTTACCTGGAATAATGGCTTTGGTATCTTCAGAATCTATTTCTATTAACAACAATAAGCGTGATTGCATTTGATACTTTATTGCTTCATCATGACTTACATAACCAACACGATTTACATGATTTTTTAAACCTGAATTATGAATAGACTCGAGCACATCGTCACTTACAACACCTATAAGATTTAATTGAAATGCTTTTGAAAATGCTTCATTTTCAGAAATTAATTCTGAAAGAACTTCCCACAAAATCTTCGGATTTCGTTCTGACAATAACGATCCTATATGAGATAGAGTGAATTTTTTGTCCTTCCCTTCTACTCTAACCGAATGGTTATCATATCCATTGGTAATGACCAAAATGGGCTGCTTGGTCTTGGTTGAAAATTCGTTTTTAGTGTGATTACTTGTAACGATAATAGAATCTGCTGAATTTAAAACCTGAGATTCTAATTGAAGATGTTTTTGCGCTGAAGCTTTTGAAAGTTTTAAAGCTTTATGATAACCTATCGTCGTCCAAGGATCCCTAAAATCTGCTATCCATTTGACGTTTAATTTCTGTTTTAGTTGAAGTCCTATAACATGCAAACTGTGAGGTGGTCCAGTTGTTATTATGGTTTCAATTTGATACTTTTCTATATATTTTGAGAGAAATGCAACAGAAGGTTTTATCCAATTTTTACGCGCATCTGGAATAAAGAAATTACCACGAACATAGAGCATTAAACGCTCAATAAATGATTGCTTTTTAGCCTTAGGAATAACTCCAGAACTTATTTTTTTAGAACTCTTTTTAGATAAGAAACTTGCTAATTGATAGGGCTCTTTTATGGGTTGTTTTAAAATGGTAATATCCTTTGAAACTTCATTGACCAAGCTTTTATCAACTATTGGATAATTAGGATTATCAGGGCAATATACAATAGGTTCTATCCCAAACTCAGGTAAGTATTTTACAAACTTAAGCCAACGTTGTACGCCTGGTCCACCTGCTGGTGGCCAATAATATGTGATTATGAGTACTTTCTGAGGGTTCATTATTAGAGCTAAACAACTTCCTTTTTCTTCTTAAATTGAAAAAATATACCCAACAACAATAACACACCAAAAACAGCAGAACTTGCTAAAGCGATTTTACTGCCTGTTTCTATAACTTTTGGTTCAAATTTAAACTCAATAATATGCTTTCCTGCCGGAATTTCCATGCCTCGTAAAACATAATTAACTCTAATATGTGGTTTTAATTCGCCATCGATATAGGCATTCCATCCATCTTTATAATAGATTTCAGAGAAAACTGCAAAACCATCATTTACATTGTTTGATTCGTATTTAAGGTAATTTGGCTTAAACGATTTAAGTTCTATTGAAGCTGTTGAATCTACTTTGAATTTTAAAACTTCTGGATGACTACTAAATTCTGACACTGTAGTAACTGCCCATCGTTTTGTGACCAAACTGTCCAAAGCTTTTATTTCTTCGTTGGCACTTGGTAATTCTTCTAACTCACGAACAAACCATGCATTTCCATTGGCATTTGTATATTGTTTTGAAGCAATTATGTCTCCATTCTTATTCTTCTCTATGATATACTTAGTATTTAGCATCTCCAGAACACTTAAGCTTACTCTATTTTTTTCAAAATCCATATAAAAATCAGACAGTTCTTGATATCTGCCAATTTTTGCGGCATGGTAACCAAATAAAGAATTATGAAAATATGAAGCTCGTGCAGGATACCCACTTGACAAATCTAATACTCTGAAATGCCCTTTATCCTTTAAAATTTCTTTATCAGCAGCATTTGGTTGGTATGGCCTATCAACTTTTATTGCTGAAACAAAATTATCGTTATTAACGTAATTTCTATCAATAGAAACTAAATCGAAAAGTATTAAAACGGCAAAGACCACAACCACCATACTTTCTGATAATTTCTTCTTTAAAAAGTAATAAATGGTACCTGCAGATATGAGTATTAATACCAAAGATCTTATGGTATCGGTATTGAAAAGCGATTTTCTGTCTTCAATTAATGCCTCTACGAGCATTTCAGGAATTCCTTGATCTCTAAAGCTTGTAAAATCAAAAAACACAGATTTAAATAGCAAAAAGACAACACATAAACCTCCAGTTATAGCAACAGTGTACTTAAGTGCTTTTAGCTTTTGTTCTTCTTTTTCAAAATCATTAAATAATCGTACCAGAGCAAAAATTCCAAGTACAGGAATACATAACTCTAACAACACCTGAATTGATGTTACTGCTCTAAATTTGTCATAAAGCGGCACATAGTCTATAAAGAAGTTTGTTATAAAACTAAAAGGTTCTGTTTTTCCGTAGGATAGTAATAACGAAAATATTGTACCAGCAACTAGCCACCATTTTAAGCGTCCTTTTACCAAAAACAAACCAAGAACAAACAAAAACAGAATGACTGCTCCCACATAAGCTGGTGCTTCTACAATGGGCTGATTTCCCCAATACATTGGTGCATTTTTTGAAAGCTCTAAAGCTTCAATAGGCGAAGCACCCATAGTAACGTAGGTTTTATAAGTTTCAGAATCTTTACCAATATCTTCGGTATTTCCGCCACCCATAAAACGTGGAATGAATAGATTAAACGTTTCTGCCAATCCATAACTATATTCCGTAATGTAATCTTTATCTAAACCTGAAGTAGCTTCTTTTGGTGAACCATCAGGATTTATAGTTAACTCACTCTTTCCTCTCGTACTTTCTTTGGCGTACTCTTGCGTCGCCATTAAATTGGTAGCATTGAGTCCAACCGCTAATAAAGCTGCTACAGTTAACAATCCGACAGATTTAAAAAAATGAGGTAAAACGTCTTTTTTATATGCATCGATTAAATACACAATACCTAAAATGATTACCAAAAACAGTAAATAATAAGTCATCTGAGGATGATTAGCCACAATCTCTAAACCTAAGGCAACTACTGTGAGCAAAAACCCTAGCACGTATTTTTTTCTAAAGGTGAGAATTATTCCTGCTAAAACCATTGGCATATAAGCAATAGCATGGGCTTTAGCATTATGACCAACTCCTAATATAATAATAAGATAGGTAGAAAAACCAAAGGCTAATGCACCAAGTGCAGAAAGTTTATAATCTACCTTAAGCGATAACAGCAAAATGTAAAACCCTATAAAATAGAGAAACAAATAATCTGCTGGTCTAGGTAAAAATCGTAACGATAAATCGAGTTTTTTAATGTAATTATGAGGATACTTAGCACCTAATTGATAGGTTGGCATACCACCAAAAGCGCTATTGGTCCAATAGGTTTCTTCACCAGTTGCTTGCGCAAAATCCTTTTGCTGCTGAGCCATACCAATGTAATGCATAATATCGCTCTGAAAAATCTTTTTGCCTTGTAAAACTGGACTAAAATAGGCTAATGATAATACAACAAACCCTATAAGAACTAGAATGTGTGGTAAAATTCGTTTGAATGAAAATGACATGAAAAAGTATCTAAAAAATTCCGACTGAAAAGTACTTAAATTTTAATAATAATCTCAAATTTGAGACTACTTATATCAGTCTATCTCTTCGTAATCTATATACTCGCCAACTTTTTCGTTAGAAGATTTATGACGCTCAGGCATTTTATCTATAACGGTTTCGCCTTCTCTTTGTTTTTGCGCATTGCGTTGCTGTGATTGATTTTGAAAACCACCAAATTGTTGTCCAAAACGTTCTTCAGCTTTTTTTGCTACATATTTCATAAGGAACGGAGCAAAAAGTCTTGCGAGAATCTTTATGCCGTACCATACCAAAAGAATAATTAATATTGTTCTTAATAATCCCATCATTGAAGCTTCATGTACCATATAGAAAAGTAATATTCAAAAATACAATTATACTTACTTATATTCCGTTATATTTCCTTAAAAAAACTATAAAATCAATATATTTGAACCTAAACCCATAAACAATGAGAGTTCTCAAATCAGTTTTCATTCTCCTTTTGGCACTAACCTATAATCTGGCAAATGCCCAGTATACCGAAGTTATTAACTCAAATCGTCCTGGTGTATCTAAAAGTGCATTTGCAGTGGGTACTAATGTTGCTCAAGCAGAATTTGGTGCTTTTACTATAAATGAAAAGCATACACCACTACAATATGAAATCTCTGGTTTTGGATTAGACTTCTCCTTGCGATATGGTTTATTATTTGAGCAACTAGAGATCTCATTAGATGGTGTTTATCAAAATGATAAAATAACTTACAATAATGCTTCTGTTCCTATAGAAAACAAACGTTCTAACTTTAGAAACTTCACATTGGGAGCTAAATATTTAGTATACGATCCGTATAAAAATGCTGAAGAAGCTAAGCCAAATTTATACAGTTACCACGCTAACAGAAAATTTCAGTGGAAATCTCTAATTCCGGCAGTATCTGTTTATGTTGGTGCAAATTTTGATACTAAAAACAATCCTTATACAGCACCAGATGTTGAAGGCTTTAGTCCAAAAGTTATGATTGCAACCCAAAACAACTTTAATGGAGGTTGGGTGTTTGTTATGAACTTGATAAAAGATAGAATTGGTTCTGATTTTTCAGACTTTCAATACATCTTTACGCTTACACACTCTTTTACTCCGCAGTGGGTTGTATTTGGTGAAGCACAAGGGATTAACAGTGACTTTTATGCCGATAATATTTTTAGAGTTGGTGGTGCTTACTTGTGGACAAAAGATTTTCAGTTAGATGCTAATATTGCTTTTAACACAAAAGACACACCTTCTGTTTTCAATATTGCCTTTGGAGCTTCTTACCGCTTAGATTTTCATAAAGACAAAAAGATTGACAACGGCAATGGCAACACAGGTAAGTTTAAGAAAAAGCGAAAAAAGAAAAAGAAGAAGAAGAAGAAAAAAGACGATTCTGATTCCGAAGGTAATTAAATTTCTACATGATTACAGTTAAAGAAGTTACAACCAAAAAAGGTCTTAAAACCTTTGTTAAGTTTCCGTTTTCACTTTATAAAGACTCAAAATATTGGGTTCCGCCAATTATAAAGCAAGAATTAGAAACATTTGATAAAGACAAAAATCCAATTTTTAAAGATGCTGAAGCTCGCTTTTTCCTTGCCTATAAAGGAAATACAATCGTTGGAAGAATTGCAGCTATTGTAAATTGGCTGGAAGTAGACAAACAACAGATAAAAAAGATGCGTTTTGGTTGGTTTGACTTTATCGATGATTTAGAAGTCAGTAAAGCATTATTAGAAACTGTTGAAAACATAGGTCGTAATCACAACCTAGAGTATGCTGAAGGACCTGTTGGGTTTTCAAACTTAGATAAAGTTGGAGTAATGACCGAAGGGTTTGATAGTATTGCGCCTATGATAACTTGGTACAATCATCCATACTATATTGATCATTACAAAAATCATGGCTATGTTATAGAAAAGGAATATTCAGAGAGTAAATTCCCTTTTAGAAATGTTAATCCTGAAGCATTTAGCAAAGCCCAAGAATTAATAAAACGAAGATACAAACTAAGAGCCCTAAAGTTCACCAAAACAGAAGAGGTAATGCCTTATGCTGATAAGATGTTTGATTTGTTTAACGAAAGTTATGCATCACTCTCTTCGTTTGTTGAAATTACTGATATTCAAAAAGAATATTTTAAGAAGAAATTTATAAGCTTTGTTAATCCTGAATACATAAAATTTGTTGTTGATGAAAACGACAAACTTATTGGCTTTGCTATTGTTATGCCTAGATTTGCAGAAGCACTTCAAAAAGCAAATGGAAAATTATTTCCGTTTGGATTTACCCACATACTAAAAGCTAAGAAAAACAGTAAGGATGTTATTTTTTACTTAATAGGAATCCATCCTGAATATCAAAACAAAGGTGTACATGCTGTGATATTTAATGAATATTATGAGACTTTTACTCAAAAAGGAATTGAAACCTGTTACAGAACACCAGAATTAGAGGATAATGAAGCTATACGTAAAATATGGAAACATTTTGATCCCGTAGTCTATAAACGACGTAAAACATTAAGAAAAGATTTATAAAATTAAAAAGGCCTTGCGATTAGCAAAGCCTTTTATTTTTCTTTATATCAGAAGAAATATTATTCTCCCATTGCAGCCATTAAAGCAGCCGACATTCTTTTATAAGTTCCATTTTCTAAACGCTCTCTAATAGCATCAAACGCATCTAATGTATCTTGTACATCTTGTAATGTATGTGTTGCTGTAGGAATCATTCTTAATAAAATTAATCCTTTAGGTATTACAGGATAAACCACTATAGAACAGAATATTCCGTGATTTTCACGAAGATCTTTAACTAAAGCCATAGCTTCAGGAATACTTCCTTTTAAGTATACAGGAGTAACACAGCTTTGCGTTGTACCAATATCAAAACCACGCTCTTTTAAACCAGATTGTAACGCATTAACAATTGTCCAAAGATTTTGCTTTAGCTCAGGCATAGTACGCAACATATCTAATCGCTTCAATGCACCAACAACAAGCTGCATTTGTAACGATTTAGCAAACATCTGCGAACGTAAGTTATACTTTAAATAGTCAATTATTTCTTGGTCTCCAGCAATAAATGCACCTGTACTGGCCATAGACTTTGCAAAAGTTGCAAAATACACATCAATATCATCTTGTACACCTTGCTCCTCACCTGCTCCTGCACCAGTTTTACCTAAAGTACCGAAACCATGAGCATCGTCTACAAACAATCTAAAATTAAATTTTTTCTTAAGTGCAACGATTTCTTTTAAACGTCCTTGCTCACCACGCATACCAAACACACCCTCTGAAATCACTAAGATTCCACCTCCAGTTTGTTCAGCCATTTTAGTAGCTCTTTCAAGGTTTTTCTCTAAGCTCTCTACATCATTGTGCTTGTATGTAAAACGTTTTCCCATGTGAAGACGAACACCATCAATAATACAAGCGTGCGCATCAACATCGTAAACAATAATATCATCTTTAGAAACTAAAGCATCTATAGTAGATACCATACCTTGGTAACCAAAATTTAGCAAATAAGCAGCTTCTTTACTTACAAACTCAGCTAATTCATTTTGTAATTGCTCGTGCAACTCTGTATGACCAGACATCATACGAGCTCCCATTGGATAAGCAGAACCGTATTTAGCAGCAGCTTCTGCATCTACTTTTCTTACTTCTGGGTGATTTGCCAATCCTAGGTAGTCATTAATACTCCATGTAATTACTTCTTTTCCTTGAAATTTCATTCTATTAGAAATTTCTCCTTCTAGCTTTGGAAATACAAAATAACCTTCCGCTTGTGCTGCCCACTTTCCTAAAGGTCCCTTATCTCGATAAATCTTTTCAAATAAATCCTTCATACGTTGCGTTTGCCATTAATCGTTATCCATAAACTACAAGAGTTATAGATTAGATTTTAGTTTTAATTTAGTTTTATTAGTATCAGCAAAATTAGGTAATATTATCATGACTGCATAATATAATTTAACCTAACTATTCACTAAGTTTTGAACATAAAAAAGCCTACCAATCACAGGTAGGCTTTATATATCCTTTAAATTATTTTATTTTATGTACTGAATGGTTTCAGAAACCACATTTTTACTATCAAAAAAGCCTTGATCTTCCATCCATTTATCACTATAAACCTTGCTCATATAGCGCGATCCGTGATCTGGAAAAACAACTACGACTTTATCTGTTGGTTTAAACTCTCCTTCAGCATTTAATTGCTTTACAGCTTGCATTGCAGCACCACTTGTATAACCTACAAATAAGCCTTCAGAATTAGAAATTTCTCTTGCAGTGTGTGCACTTTCTTCATCAGTTACTTTGATAAACTTATCTATAACATCAAAATCTGTTGCTGTTGGAATTAAATTCTTCCCTAAACCTTCAATTCTGTATGGATAAATTTCCTTTTCATCAAACTCTCTGGTTTCATGATATTTTTGCAATACAGAACCATAAGCATCTACACCTATGATTTTAACTTCAGGGTTTTGCTCTTTTAAATATTTAGCAATTCCAGAAATCGTTCCACCTGTACCACTACATGCTACTAAATGAGTAATTTCACCATTGGTTTGGTTCCAAATTTCAGGACCAGTAGAATTATAGTGTGCATCAATATTTAATTGGTTGAAATATTGATTTATATAAATAGAGCCTTTAATCTCTTCGTGTAATCTTTTTGCTACTTGGTAGTAAGATCTTGGGTCGTCTGCATTAACATGAGCTGGGCATACATAAACCTTAGCTCCCATAGACCTTAACATGTCTATTTTATCTGCAGAAGACTTTGAGCTTACGGCTAAAATACACTCATAGCCTTTTATAATACTAACCATAGCAATACTAAACCCTGTGTTACCAGAAGTAGTCTCTATAATTGTATCACCAGGTGTTAAAATACCCTGACGCTCAGCTTCTTCAATAATATGTAATGCGATTCTGTCCTTAGAAGAATGACCTGGATTGAAAGCTTCTACCTTAGCATAAAACTCGCCGTCGTAGTCTGCGGTCATTCTGTTTAACTTGATAAGCGGTGTATTACCTATGATTTGTAATACATTATCAAATACATTTTTGTTTTTGTCCATAAATGCTATTTAATCAAGTGTAAAAATATTACACTCTAAAACCTCGCAAAACTAATACTTTTTTTTTAAATCAACTCGAAATACCTTCTAAATCTAACAGAAAAGCATATTCTTCTGCGTCTTCTTTGATGCTTTCAAAACGTCCTGAAGCACCACCATGACCAGCATCCATATTAGTTTTAAGGTACAATTTATTGGTGTCAGTTCTCATCTCCCTAAGTTTAGCAACCCATTTTGCAGGCTCCCAATATTGTACCTGAGAATCATGTAAACCTGCTGTTACCAGCATATTTGGATAATTTTTTGCTTCAATATTATCATATGGTGAATACGATTTCATATACTCATAATATAACTTATCATTAGGATTTCCCCATTCGTCATACTCACCTGTTGTTAGTGGAATAGAATCATCTAACATAGTGGTTACCACATCTACAAAAGGTACCGCTGCAATTATACCATTATATAATTCTGGAGCCATGTTAATTATTGCTCCCATTAGTAAACCTCCTGCACTACCACCCATAGCATACAAATGCTTAGATGACGTATACCTTTCCTTAATTAAATGAATAGAACAAGCTACAAAGTCTGAGAATGTATTTTTTTTCTTTAAAAGTTTACCATCTTCGTACCATTGCCTTCCTAGGTATTCTCCTCCTCTTACATGGGTAATAACGTAAATAAAACCTCTATCAAGCAAACTCAATCGTATTGTTGAGAAATATGGGTCTACTGTAGAGCCATAACTGCCGTACGCATATTGTAACAAAGGATTAGTTCCATCCTTTTTTATGCCCTTTTTATAAACAACAGACATAGGAATTTTTGTACCATCTTCTGCTGTAGCCCAAATACGCTCGGAAACGTAATTATCTTTATTAAAATTACCGCCTAAAACCTCCTGCTCCTTTAATACTTTTTTTGTTTGGGTTTTCATATTAAACTCAATAACAGAAGCTGGCGTTGTTAATGCATTATAAGCATAACGTAAGCTTTCGGTATCAAACTCAACATTAGTTGTTGTGTATGCAGTATACGTTTCGTTATCAAAAGGTAGATAGTAATCTTGTGAATTATCCCAACGCTTTATCCTTATTTTATTAAGTCCATTATCGCGTTCACTTATTACAAGATAATTTTTGAAAATGTCTATATCCTCTAAAAGTACTTCTTCTCTATGAGGAATAACTTCTTGCCACTTATCTATAGCTCTGTCGTTCTCTGAACATTTCATGAGCTTAAAATTAGTGGCTTTATCTTTGTTTGTTAGAATATAAAAATGACCATCGTAATGCGAAATACTGTACTCTAAGCCTCTAACGCGTGGTTGAAAGACTTCAAACTTACCATTTGGATTATCTGCATTGAGGATATGATACTCATTAGTTAAAGTACTGTAACAGGCAATAATGATATATTTTCTGGATTTTGATTTATAAACCGTAGCACCAAAGGTTTCGTCACCTTCTTGAAATATTAATTCATCTTCTACGTTTGTCCCTAATTTGTGTCTAAAAATTTGGTAAGCCCTAAGCGTTATTGGGTCTTTTTTGGTATAAAACAAGGTTTCATTATCATTTGCCCATGTTGAAGATCCTGTAGTGTTTTCGATTTTATCTTCTTGAATCTCATCCGTTATTAAATTTTTAATTTGGATGGTATATTGTCTTCTTCCGGTAGTATCAATACCAAACGAAATCCTCTTATTATCTGGACTTACGCTAATACCAACTAACTTAAAATAGCTGAGACCTTCTGCCATTTTATTACAATCAAAAAGCAATTCTTCAGGATTGTCCAAAGACTCTTTTTTTCTAGTGTAAATAGGATAATCTTTGCCTTTTTCAAACTTGGTGATGTACCAATAGCCATTATATTTATAGGGTACAGAAGAATCGTCTTCTTTTATTCTGGCTTTCATTTCTTCAAACAAACTTTTCTGAAAGGCTTTGGTATGCTCCATCTCTGCATCGCAATATGCATTCTCGTCTTTTAGATAATTTAAAACTTCAGGATGCGTTCTGTCTTTCATCCAAAAATAATTATCAACTCTTACATCTCCATGCTTTTCCAACTTGTGTGGAATCTTCTTAGCTATTGGCGGATTTATACCTGAGGACTTCGTCATACGGTTTTAAGAAAAATTTAATCTAAAAAAGTGGCGCAATTTAGTAATTTTGCTTCGTAATTTTTAAAAGATATAGATATGTTTGGAGATATGATGGGCATGATGGGCAAATTGAAAGAAGCTCAAAAAAAAGTTGAAGAAACCAAAAAGCGTTTAGATACAGTTTTAATTGATGAAGCTAGTAGCGACAATAAGCTAAAAGTAACCATTACAGCAAATAGAACAATTAAGTCTATTGCTATAGACGAAGAGTTATTGCAAGACAAAGAAATGCTTGAAGATTATCTAATTTTAACGCTTAACAAAGCCATTGAAAAAGCAACAAACGTTAATGAAACTGAGATTGCTGCTGTTGCCAAAGAAGGCATGCCAAATATTCCTGGTTTAGATATGTTTAAATAGTTTTTTTACAAACTCTTTAGTGTTGTTAGCAACACTTCATGCATATTATTGGTGTAATCTAAATGCGTTACCATGCGTAGCTTATTACTTCCCATGCCAATAATATGTATGTTTTTTGTTTTGAGTTTATTTAAAAAATCGGTCTCACTAATTGTATCATTTAGTTCAAAAATGATAATGTTAGTCTCTATGGGCTCTACAGTTTTTATAAAAGATAGCTGAGACAAAACCTCACCTATTTCTTTGGCTTTTTTATGGTCTTTACTAAGACGTTCTATATGATGGTCTAAAGCATAAAGTCCTGCAGCAGCTAAATACCCAACTTGTCGCATTCCACCACCAAGAATTTTCCGAACACGCAAAGCTCCTTTCATAAGCTCTTTTTTCCCTAAAAGAACAGAACCTATAGGGCAACCCAGTCCTTTGCTTAAGCAAACCGAAATGGTATCGAATAATTCACCATATTGCTTAGGGTTTTCTCCTTTAGTTACCATAGCATTCCAAAGTCTTGCGCCATCTAAATGATAACCAAGATTATGCTTATCTGCAACTCGTCCTATTTTTTTCAATTCTTCAAAGTCCCAACACGCTCCGCCTCCCATATTTGTGGTGTTTTCAATCTCTATTAACGAGGTAAGAGGGCTATGATAAAAATCTGGTGGATTTATTACTCCTTCAGCTTGTTCTGCAGTAAACATACCACGATTGCCATCAATTAATTTACAGGAAATACCACTATTAAAAGATGCTCCACCTCCTTCATAATTATAAATATGAGCATATTTATCGCAAATCACCTGTTCACCAGGATTGGTGTGTAGTTTTAATGCGGCTTGATTTGCCATACTACCTGTTGGAAAAAACAAAGCTTCATCCATCCCAAATAGTTCTGCTAATTTTTTTTCTAGTGCATTTACAGATGAATCTTCTTTATAAACATCGTCACCAACTTTTGCAGACATCATAGCTTCTAGCATACCTTTGGTTGGCTTGGTAACCGTATCGCTTCTTAAATCTATTATCATAATCTTATTTCTATGATGTAAAGATAATACTCTAAGATGTTTTCCTTTTAAGAATTTTTGAAGATATAATATTATTAGTTCTCCATATAAACTTACACAACACAACCAATGGATCCTTTATTGCAAATCTAATGGGAGTATTATTATATATAAATTTGATTTTGAAAATAAAAAAAGGATTATATAGAATTCGTTTTAACAACCCGTCCATGTTAATAAATCGTATATTATCAATAGCCTTAAATTCAATCTTATTTTGTAGTGAGGATAAACAATACATGTAAGGAAAATTTACACCCACCAAAGCAGAAGCTTCAGTATTAAACCAAAACCTAGGGTTTATCTCAATGACTTTATAAGAATCAACATTATTATCATATCTAAAATCAATATTAGCTACACCAGACCAGTTCAAAGATTTCATTAAGTCTTTCATTATCGCTAATAAATCATTGTCATGAAAAAAACTAAATTCGTATTGCGGCGTAACTTTAACCTCTTTGACTACTGCTACTTTTTGCATTGTATAAGCTAATAATTCACCTTTTTCACATAATACATTACAGGTTACATCATAACCGTCTACAAACTCCTGAATCAGAATTATATTATACTTTTTATTTGATGCTAAATATTTAATAAACTCATTTCGATTTTTTAAAAGAAACACATCTAAACCACCTTGAGTATTAATTGTAGGTTTTGCAATAAGAGGAAAATCTAGCTGAGAATCATAATTTTTAGAGCTGGTAGATACAATTTCACTTTTAGGGCTAGGGATGTTATTAGATTTTAAATGTTTAGATAACAAACCTTTGTCCATAGCCAATTCAAGAGATGATAATTCAGGAAGAATACATAGCTTATTTTTATTTCTAAATAAATGCTTATTAACAATAATCCTCTTTATTGTTTTATCAATAACTGGAATTACAAAATCAATATTATGAGCATCAACAATGTCATCAATTTTATTAACCCATTCAAAATCTGTTGAAACAGGATGATAAACATATTTTTCAATAAATCTTGAATGCTTAAGGCAACAACTATTGTTATTTGAAGGCTTTAGAAATTTGTTTGTGCGGGAAGAAAGTACATATATCTTTATATTCTTCATTAAAGATAAACTATTTACCACGCTAGAAATCAAAGTAGCTTCACCATCAGGAACTAAAACAGAAAAAGAAATGGAGCTTTGTTTCATTCAACAAAATTTGGAGCTAGTCTCTTGATATTATTATTTAAAAAATTTTATATATAAACATAAAATCACTAGTAATAAAAACAGTTCAAAATTAAATAATTAAACCCTATTTAAAATTTTCTTCGACAAATTGGTTATTTAATCAGTTATGCTAAAAAATGTTTATTTGTCGATTAAATTTGACGTTCAACTATTCAACTAATAAAATCTCAATTTCGTCAACTTTTTATGGGGTTAATGACTTTTACAAATACATTTACCGAATTATAATAATGCTATTAACTATTATTTATCAATTATGAAACACATTACAAAATTAGTATTACTTGTTGTTCTCGTAGTTTTTGCATCGTGTCAAAATGAGAGTACACAAGAAATTGAAAATCAACAACAAGCCGCATTAAGATTTGATGAAAAAGGCATGGTTGTATCTGATGGTGAAGAAGACAAGGAATTAACATTTAACGAAAAAAGTGAAGACCTAGTTACACCAACTTTAAGCAATGCAAAAACATGGGGCTCATGGGGTAATTATGGAGGTAATCACAATGGTGATAACAACGACAACACAGATTGTACTGTTGATTTACTTGATACTGGCTTCAATACAACTGTAAATATTGAAGTTATTAGTAAACCTGGAGATAACGGTTATTTTGACATTTCAATAGATGGAGCAGATATCATATCAGCTTACTGTTCTGATAGAGAGCCAAGTCTTGGTCGTAATGATGACTTTTTAGATTTTACAGTAATATCCACTTACGACTCAGCTATTTTAGCAGGTGGTGAATTCGAAGATGTATATACTAATCCACAAAACTTTGATAAAGTAAACTGGATATTAAACAACATTGATATTAGTGACGGATCTCAGTACACTTATGGTCATGTACAATATGCTATTTGGAGACTTATCGACGGACCTTTTGTTAATGACTACCCTGTTTACTTAACTAACCCAACAGACCAATGGGATCATGATATTGATGGTGCTTTAGGTGAAGAAATCTATGATGCTGCTGTAGCTAGTGGAGATGGGTACGAGCCTGGATGTGGTGAGAAAGTAGGTTTACTTCTTATTCCTGAAGATTATGATAACGTACAAGCTTTACTAATCACTAAAGATCTTCCAGAGGCAGAAGTAGGATGTGAAGATTGTATTGGAGATGTAAACCAAATTACATTTAAGTGGGATTGGCATCACGATTACAGAGTTAGATTATACCAACGTTACGAAAACACCTGTTATGCAGTTAAAATATTTGATGATGTTGTAGGTCAGAACGAAGAAATGGCTGTTAGCGGTACTAATGCTGACGGTACATTTGGAAAGTGGATTTACGTTTATGTAGGTAACTGTTATTATACTAAATTCCAAGTTGATTGTAACTTAAACATTGGTCCTGGTTACAAACGCGGAGTTGTCGAAGTTGTTAGCGGAACAAGTACTTCTGGTGGAGAATTATGTGACTACGAGCCTTCTTACAATTGGTGTTGGTGGTGGTAATCATTTAATGACACTGTTAAAATAAAAGAACCGTCTAAAGTAAAATTTAGACGGTTTTTTTATGCCTAAAAAAGTTCTAGAGTAAAAAAGCTTTTCAAAATTATGGCACTTTATCAATGCCTATTATATTTGTGAAAATTTCAAATTATTATGATAACATCAGATCAAATTAAAGATCTTAATTCCCGTCTAGATATACTTAGACAATATCTTTGACTTAGATACCAAACTTATAGAAATTGCTAACGAGGAAGAGCAAACTTTCGACCCTAATTTCTGGAACGATTCTAAAAAAGCAGAATTGGTAATGCGTTCTCTTAGAGAAAAAAAGAGTTGGGTTAATGATTTTAATACTGCCAAAACACTTTTTGAAGATTTAGAAGTTATTTACGAATTCTACAAAGAAGAGGAAGCGTCATTAGACGATGTAGAATCTAGGTTTGAAAAAGCTATAAATGCTATAGAAAAGCTAGAGTTTAAAAACATGCTTTCAGAAGAAGGAGATAGCCTTAGTGCTGTTTTACAAATTACAGCTGGTGCAGGTGGAACAGAATCTTGCGATTGGGCAAGTATGCTTATGCGTATGTACTTAATGTATGCCGAAAAAAGTGGGTTTAAAGTAAAAGAGCTTAACCACCAAGAAGGAGATGTTGCTGGTATAAAAACAGTAACTCTAGAAATTGAGGGAGATTATGCTTTTGGATGGTTAAAAGGAGAAAACGGAGTTCATCGCTTGGTACGAATATCGCCTTTTGACAGTAATGCCAAACGTCATACAAGTTTTGCTTCTGTATACGTTTATCCTTTAGTTGATGATTCTATTGAGATCGAAATAAATCCTGCCGATATAGAAATCACAACCGCACGTTCAAGTGGTGCTGGCGGACAAAACGTTAACAAGGTAGAAACCAAAGTACAATTATTGCATAAGCCAACAGGTATACAAATTCAATGTTCCGAAACACGTTCGCAGCATGATAACAGAGCCAGAGCCATGCAAATGTTAAAGTCTCAGCTTTATGAGATTGAGCTACAAAAACAAATGGCACAACGTGAAGATATTGAAGCCGGCAAAATGAAAATTGAATGGGGAAGCCAGATTAGAAACTATGTAATGCATCCCTATAAATTAGTAAAAGATGTACGTACTACTCATGAAACTGGTAATGTAGATGCAGTTATGGATGGAGATTTAGAACCTTTCTTAAAAGCGTACCTAATGATGATGGGACAAAAAAATGATGAATGACGAATATAAAATTTATCAAAACTATTGGCATAAAAATTGAACAATAAAACAACATGATAACGATTTACCACAACCCAAGATGCTCAAAATCTAGAGAAGGACTAGCACTATTAGAACAATCTGGAAAAAAATTTGAAGTAATAAAATACCTTGAGGATATAATTAGCGAGAAAGAACTTAAGACAATTATTTCTAAATTAGGTATTGAACCTATAGATTTAATTAGAAAGAATGAAGCTATTTGGAAATCAGATTACAAAAGCAAAGAATTATCAGACGAGCAAATTATTAAAGCTATGATTAATAACCCCAAACTTATAGAGCGACCAATAATTGTTAATGGCAACAAAGCCGTAATAGGAAGACCTAAAGAATTAATTTTAGACATTGTTTAATTATGAAGAAAGCAGCACTTTTAACCTTTATCCTACTCTTAGCATTTAGCACATATGCTCAGTCTCGTAGAGATCGCATGGGAAACCCGGTAATTAGCAGAGAACCAACAGAAGATGAAATAGCAAAATATGAACAAAAATTAGAAGACCGAAAAGATGAATTTATTGCTAATTTTTTAACTACACTAGAAGCTGATGATTTTCAAAAAGAAATCATAAAACAATATATAAACTCTTACTTTGACGCAAAAAAAGAGGTGTTAAAAATAAAGTACGAACATTCAATAGACAGAAAAGAAGCTATAAAAAAACTAAACGAAACACACTTTAAAGATCTTGAAGAATTAATATCAGAAAATGATATGACAAAGATAAAAGACATGATTAAAGGAGATTTCGATGAAAAAGAAGTGAAAAAGAAAAAGAAGAAAAAACGCAAAAAGAAAAAGAAAGACAAAGATGAATAGTCTGCAACCATTCAAAAATTGAAAACCCATATTTTTCCTTTAACATAAGATTAACCAAATGCACCGCAAGTAAAAGTATTTTTGCTCATCTAAAAAAGCAAAACCACTAACCACTTGTAATGAAATTAAACTTAACTTTATTAGTAATCCTATTGTTTAATCTCTCATTATCTTTTGCACAAAAAGACATAAAAATTGAGGGAAAAGTTATTGAAGAAGGCACAAACATACCTCTTGAATACGCCACCATAACACTAAAATCTACCTCAGAAAACAAAGTAGTAACTGGTGGAATCACTGACACTGATGGAAAATTTAGTATAGAAATCCCTTCAGGCACCTACAACATTTATGTAGAATACATTTCCTACATTACAAAAGAATACCTAAATAAAACTTTAACAACATCTATAGACTTAGGTACTGTTAGCTTAGCATTAGATATTGCCTCCTTAGATGAAGTTACTGTTGTTGCAGAACGAACCACTGTAGAGATTAAGCTTGATAAAAAAATCTATAATGTTGGTAAAGATCTAACTGTAAGAGGTGGTACTGTAAGTGACGTACTAGACAATGTACCTTCTGTTTCTGTAGATGTAGAAGGTGCTGTATCGTTAAGAGGAAATGATGATGTTAGAATTCTTATTAATGGTAAACCCTCTGGATTAGTTGGTCTAAATTCAACAGACGCTTTAAGACAGTTACCAGCAGAGTCTATTGAGCGCGTTGAAGTTATTACATCACCATCGGCAAGATATGATGCAGAAGGCTCAGCAGGTATCTTAAATATCATATTAAGACGCAGCAAATTAGAAGGTTTAAATGGAGCTGTTACAGTTAATGGTGGTTACCCATGGCAAGCCGGCATTTCTGGAAACATAAACTATAGAACTGGAGATGTAAATATTTTCAACACCACAAGTTACGACTATAGAGAATCTCCTGGTAATGCAACCAATGAAACAGAATACTTTAACGGAGATGAGCCAAGTACATTCTTAACTGAAGATCGAGATTTTGACCGCATTCGTAAAGGGTACAGCACCAATACTGGTATAGAATGGTATATTAATGAAACCAGTTCTATTACAGCCTCTTTAGTTTATAGAGATAGTGATAACGAAAGTAATACGTTTAACCTTACCCGAGAGTTTGACTCTAACAACACACTTATTAATACAACCATTCGTAGAGATCCAGAGCTAGAAGATGACAAAACCATACAATACGCACTAAGTTTCGACAAACAATTTAATGGAGATAGTCAACATAAATTAACGTTCGACTTTCAATACGAGGATAGCAGAGAGATAGAGCAGTCTATTATTAATCAAAATGGATTTGATGTAGAATTTGTAGAAACCGACGAAAACCAAGATCGTATTTTGCTACAGGCTGATTATGTAAAACCTATAAATGAAACAGGACAGTTTGAGTTAGGCTATCGAGGTGAATTTTTCGATTTATACACAGATTATCTCGTAGAATCCAGTTTTGATAATGGTGATACTTTTCAGGTCAATACCAATCTTAGTAACGCCCTTAACTTTAAACAGTATGTTAATGCTTTCTATACACAATTCGGAAATAAAATAGGTGAGAAATTTTCTTATCTGCTAGGATTACGTTACGAAGGTACCAGAATAACAATAGACCAAGTCACTAGTAGTGATTTTAACAAAAAAGATTACCATCAACTATTTCCAACTGTAAATTTAGCTTTTGAGTTATCTGAAAACGAAAACATAACTTTAGGTTATAATAGACGTATTAGAAGACCACGCTCTAGATTTATAAATCCTTTCCCTTCAAGAAGTAGTGCCACTAACCTATTTCAAGGAAATCCAGATTTAGATCCAAGTACTTCAAATGCCTTTGATGTAGGATATTTTAAAAAGTTTGGAAAATTATCACTAACAAGTTCTATCTACTTTCAACGCGCCAAAGATGCTTTTAATTTTGTAGCATTAGAAACTGATAATTTTTACATCTATGAAACCAATCAAACTATTAATATCAACGATCCAAACTTTGACCAACTAAACGAAGATTATGATCTTGTACCTGTAATAAAACGTACTCCAATTAATTTAGCCACAAACGATCGTTTTGGTCTAGAGTTTACATTAACATACAGACCAACAAAAAAATGGAATCTTAATGGTAACTTCAACTTATTTAACTCAAGTACCAGAGGTGATTATGAAGGTCAGAACTTTGATGCAGACAATATTAGTTGGTTCATAAGATTGAATAATAAATATACGCTTCCTGGCAACATAGATTGGCAAACTCGCTTATTCTATAGAGGACCAAGTGAAACTGCTCAAAGTAAAAACAAAGGTATTTTTTCTACAGACTTAGCTTTTAGTAAAGATTTATTTAAAGACAAAGCCTCTATAGCATTTAACGTTCGAGATCTTTTTAATTCTCGTAAACGTCGTAGTGACAACTTTACAGACACCTTTAATAACTACAGCGAATTTCAATGGCGCGTACGCTCATTTAACTTAGCATTTACCTACCGTTTTAATCAGCAAAATAAACGCGAACGAGGTGATCGTGGTGGAGAAGGTGGTGGAGATAATTTTGATTTTGAAGGATAGACAAACTTACCTATAGCATTTTAGCAACAAAAATGACCTTTCTCATGTACAAAAGGTCATTTTTTAGTTAAATTGCTTACATGAATACTATTGCAGAACGCATATATGATTATCTTAAAGGCTTTCCTCCGTTTAATTTATTAACTAAAGAACAGCTTTTATCGGTTTCAAAATCGGTAGATGTTATTTATTTAGAGAATAATCAATTTCTCTTTGAGATTGGACAACCTGTAGCTAATCATTTTTATGTTGTTAGAGATGGCGCTGTTGGCTTGTTTAGAGCCAATAATAATCTGGTAGACAAATGCGACGAAGGTGATATTTTTGGTCTTCGTGCCCTACTCCGCAGAGGCGAATATAAACTCAACGCTAAAGCTATTGAGGAAAGTATAGTTTACAGTATTTCTCTAGAAAGTCTTGAAGCTTACATTACCGCCAATATTAATGCCAGCCAGTTTCTTATGGCGAGTTTTGTTTCTAACACAAGAGGAAAAAATCCTAGCGATGATGATTTTGTAAAGACACTCCAAAACTCAACCGAATACACCTATTTACAAACGGCAGATTACTCTAAAAATCCCGTAACATGCAGAATTGATACGAGCATAAAAGAAGCTGCTAATATTATGACAGATAAGCATGTAGGCTCTATCATAATTGTAGATAATCTCAAACCAATTGGTATTATTACAGATAAGGATTTACGCACCAAAATTGCAACAGGAAAGTACCAAATAGACAATACTGTTTCTACAATTATGTCTTCACCTGTTATTACCTATCCTGAAACCATTACGGTTGCAGAAGCTCAAATTGCAATGCTAAAGCATAAGATAACGCACTTATGTATTACAAAGGATGGCACAAACAATTCTGAACTTACAGGTATTTTATCTGAACACGACATAATTGTTTTAAGAGAAAATAATGCCTCAGCATTAATAAAAGAAATAAAGCGAAGTCGTTCTGCAGAGCAACTAAAAAATATAAGACAGCGTACCGAAAAACTATTAGCGCGCTATCTAGAACAAGATATTCCTATAGATTTTATATCAAGATTAGTATCTGCAATAAATGATACCATAACACAAAAAATTATTGAGTTTTCTATTGCTAAAATGAATGGTAAACCACCTGCTAAATTTGCATGGTTAGCCATTGGTAGTCAAGGTAGACAAGAACAATTGTTAATGACAGACCAAGACAATGCTCTTGTTTTTGAAGATGGAAATTCAGAAAACTTGAATACTACAAAATCATACTTTTTAAAACTATCAGATTACATCAATAAAGACTTAGAAACAGTAGGTTTTGAATTATGCCCAGCCAAAATGATGGCCAATAATCCTAAGTGGTGCAAATCGGTTTCGGAATGGTCGCAACAGTTCAATAGCTGGATTACAACGCCAGATCAAGATAACCTTATGCTATGCACTATTTTCTTTGATTATGAACATGTCTACGGCGACAAAGAACTTGTAAGTCAATTATCTGAAAGTATATTTAAAAGTATTGACAGTTATGATATTTTTTTAACCTATTTAGGAAGAAATGCGTTGCAAAATCCACCTCCTTTAAGCTTTTTTAGACAATTTTTAGTAGAAGATAATGGAGAACATAAAGATCAATTTGATATTAAAGCTCGTGCCATGATGCCTCTAGTAGATGCTGCACGATTATTAATTCTATCCCATAACATTAAGGCTATTAACAACACAATAGAACGTTATGAAAAACTAACAGAATTAGAGCTACAAAACAAAGACACATATCTATTTTGTATTGAAGCTTATAAAAACCTCTTAACCTTCAGAACAGCACAAGGGTTAAAACATGGTGACTCAGGTAGGTTTATAGACTTAGAATCCTTAGATAAAGGAAATCGTTTACAACTAAAACGTAGTTTTAAAGCTGTAAAAGAAGTTCAGGAATTAATAAAAATGCGTTTTAAACTTTCTCAATTACTTTAATAATGAATTGGTTTACACGCAAATCTTATCCTGAATTTTGGGAAGCATACAAAAGTTACTTCTCAAAAACTCAAGAACAGAATATTGAACAGATTAGATTTGTCGTTTTTGATACCGAAACCACTGGTCTAGACACTAAAAACGATAGAATTTTATCTATAGGTTGCGTTGCCGTAGAAGATTTAAAAATTAAAATATCAGACCAATTAGAGTTGTACTTAAAACAAGATAAATTTAATGCTGATACTGTAAAAATACACGGTTTATTAAAAGAAGGTAAACTCATAAAAGTTGAAGAATCTAAAGCAATAGAATTCTTTTTAGACTATATAAAAAATGCCGTTTTAGTGGCTCATCATGCCGCTTTTGATGTTGCAATGATTAATGCTGCTCTTACAAGATTGGGATTGCCAAAACTAAGGAACAAAGTTCTTGATACTGGACATATCTTTCAGAAAACAAAAATAGACACAAGTAAGACACATTATAGCTTAGACGAATTGTCTGATAGGTTTAAAATCCCACTTCACGATAGACATACAGCTTCTGGTGATGCATATATTACAGCGTTGTTATTTTTAAAGCTTGTTTCTAAATTAAATACAAATTCAAAATTCAACTTAAAAGATTTAGAAAAGACACAAAAACGTATTGGGTTGCTATAGTTTGAGTTCTCTTAAGATTTATTAATAAACAAAAAAACACATCCTAAATTGAATGTGCTTTTTGTTTATGAAAGTTATTAATTAATAATCACTTTTTCTGTTCTTATAGCACCTGAAACATCTAGTTTTACAATATAAACACCAGATTGTAGCGCCTCAACATTTATTGAATTGGTATTACTTCCACTTTCCAATACTCTAGACAATACTAATCTACCATGTAAATCATAAAGATCTAATTGTGTTTTTCCAACCAACATACCTTTAATATTAAGTAAATCTGGATTGGTACTTGTATAGATTTCAAGTCCATTAAGAGTGTTAGAATCGTTAGATAAAGTTGAAGGTGAAAAGTGCAGAAAGAATCTACCAGTACCTTCCAAATCTTCTATTGCTGTAAAGCTATAGGTATTAGAATTCAGTAATGTAAAAGTATTATCTAAATTATCCTCAAGATAAATATTAATGTCTTCTGATAAATCGTTCTCATGGATATTAATAATAATATTGTCACCAACAGAAGCATTCATTCCTAAAGGAACCACTACACTTTCCATATCCTCAAAAGACAAACATTGAATAGCAAGATCAACACCTACATTATCAGTAACTAAATGAGAATACAATGAAAAATCAGCGTCACTAGCATCTAAAGATCCTGCATCGTAACCAACATCTAAACCAGACGAACAATTATCGGAAAAATAAAAATCTGTATCGTAGTTATTTGCGTTACTTTCAACTCTCAAACTAAGGTGAGAAATTGAATTATTTCTTCCTAAAATAAAATCATCATTACCATTAGTAGTTCTCATTGCTGGCGTAAAAGACAAGTTATTTGTTCCGCCTGTACCATTAGAGAATACAAAAAATCCTTGTCCTGGTGCAATATTTTTACCAACATTCTGAATATTGTTTATAATTGTCCATATACCAGAACCATCCGTACCTGAATTATAACCATAAACCGCATTATAATTAGAATCTAGAACATCATTACCAGTTGACCCATTTTCACTTATAAACATTTGAGCATCTATATAACTCGTATAAGGATTACCAACTAAATTCCACGAACTAGAAGCTCCAGCAGAAATAGTCGTGTTAACGTTACCTATATTAACAGCACCTGTGAACACCACAGGACTTCCATCTACTGTTGCTCCACGATAACCTTTACCTGCTTCAAGCGGTGTAGTTTCGTTCACAACAATATCATAATTCTCATAATTACCAGAAACATTATTAAATGGTGCAAAAGCTCTAATATTGTTAAGGGCTGCTATGTTTTTATTCCAATCAGCGAAGTCACTAAAAGCCTCCATAGTTCCATCTGTTACGGGAGAGGATATTAAATCATTTCCACCTCCTGAAGATGTACCAATTTGGTTAACATATCTCTTATATCTGGCTCTACCTGTTACAGTACTTGTAGATGAAGGATTTAAACTAGAGTAGGCATCAGAATCTGACTCTAAAACGATACTATTCGCTGTTAAAGTCACACTTGAATCTACGATTAGGTTTCCATCAGGATTTACAGTAACAGTATTAAATGTTGTGTTTGTAGTTATGTTGGCATCACCAGAAATAACCACTAAATCTTCTAAATCTGTAGACACACCATTAGGATCGTTACCATCTTGCCAACCATTATCATATACATAATCTGGTCCTTTATGAATGGTGAAATTATCTTCAATAACTCCATATCTATTTAAAAACTTCATCGAAAGATTATTGCCATCAACTTCTAAAATACCTGTACCATACTGTTTCACAGCATAAAACATAGCGTTATGATCAAGTTCTCCATTAGCAACACGAGATGCAGTTGCATTTACCGAATATACTGTCCCTAGTCCAGCATTTTCACCAACATTACTTTTACTGTATGCTCCATCATTAGTAGGTCTTCCATCACCATCGCCACTTGGGCCAACGGCGTGTGTTGCAAAATCAAAAGATGCAGATTCTCCATAATGTCCATTAATAAAATAAGATCTTTCATAGACCTCGCTGTGACCTGCAATAATTAAATCTATTCCATTTACCTCTAGCATTGGTATAATATTTTCTCGCATTTCTATTAGCTGTATTTCTGCTGGATCACCATTATATTGCAAGCCTTCAGAAGTATGGTATCCTTTTGAATATGGTGGATGGTGCCAGATTCCAACAACCCATTGCTGTGTCGTGTTTTGAATATCATTTAGAGCCCAGTTGTACATGGTACCTCCTACTGATCTGTCTTCATCAAAAGAATTTAATACTATGAAGTGAACATTACCATAATCAAAAGAATAATAAGACTCAGTGCCAGAAGCGACACCTCCAGATTCACCTAATGTTGGAAAGGTAAAAATGTCATAATAAGCTCCAATTGGTGCGGATGTATTATTAACGTATTGCCCATCAATATTACCTATAGTAGACCAAACAATTGAGTTTTGCAATTTATAAAAGTATGTATTAAACATACTATTTTGAAATTGATCATCGGTACCCTTTGAATCTGCATTATCACCAGTCAAAATAATACCATCTGTGATATTACTCCCTATGTAAGAATAATATGCATCTCTCACCTCAGCTGCTGCAGCTGAATTAGAACTAAAACCAGCTTTACCTATACCTCCAAGAATCCAAAACGTATAAGGGTCTGCTGTACCAATTGTAGGATGAGTCTTAAAATAAATATCTATGTTATTTGACATGAGACTACCACCATTTCCTATTCTGTAGTAATAGACAGTTCCTGATGCTAAACCAGTAATATCAAGCTCATGATCTACTTTTGGTATAGCATCACTCAATGTTGAATACGTTGCAAATGTTACATCTGTGCTATATTCAACTACTGAAGTATCATCTACATCTGTTCTCCACTTTATAGTAACACCTGTCTCAGTCCCTTTCTGGAGATATGGTCCCCTTACTATAGCTTGTCCGAATGAAGACAATGCTACCAGTAATAAAAGCAATAATATGTAATTTCTTTTCATATATTTATTTTTTAAGCTCAATTTTTTTAGTCTTTAGTTCTGAATAAAATTCTCTCATAAATTTGGCGTTCCGTATTCTATGAGGCAATTTTTTATAACTATCTTCTGCCTTATCTATTGAAATCTTTGCCTCTTCAAATTTTTCTTGTTGAATTTGAATATTAGCGAGTTCTAGATAAGCCCGTTCTTTTCTATTACTTATTTTAATTACTTTATTTTGGAATTTCACAGCAGAATCTAGGTCTTGCATGTCAATATAATTTGAAATAAGTTCATTATACAAAACAATAATATCTCCTAATTTTTCAATACCTTCAATCAATATAGACTGTGATTGTTTATGACCATACTCAGTATCTATTGCATACCATGCTTTTGAAGCATATATATAATCCTCTGGGAAAGTTGCCTCAGAGTTTAATATAGCTCTATCATATAAGTTCGCAGCCTTTTCATATTTACTTTTTTTGAAGTATATATCTGCCAATAACTTTAGAACACCAACATTACCAGAATCTTCTTTTAATATTCTTTTGATAATTCTTTTACATCTTGAATAATTTTCTAGATGATAATTACTTTTTGCTATATAGAAATCCTGCTCAACTGATTCTAATCCCAATTTACTTGAAGACTTAAAATCTTTTAAACTATTGGTGTAATTACTGTGTTGATAATAAAGTTTACCTCTTTTGAAATATAAATTGGCACTGTCTGGATTCTTATGAATCTCTTCGGTAACTTCCTGTATTCGTTTGTGTAAATCACCGTGTGCATTAAGAACTGTACTTAAGAGCACAAAAGATAATATGTAGAGTAATCTAAATCGCAAAGTTTATAATTGTTTGGGGTAATTAATAGCATATCAAAAGAAATCAAAATTCAAACAGAATTTGAATAATTTAGACCAAGTGTAATATTACTTGTTTAAATACAATGAGCTAGACAAACAAACGCATAAAAGCAAATTAAACTACTAACCCTCAAAATGTTAAAATAAAAAAACACATCCGATATCGGATGTGTTTTCTCCTAACTAAAATTAATTAAACAACAGATTATTGTTACATTAACTGCTTCATCATATTTTTAAGCTACTACACTTAATTTCTTTTTTGTTTTAATTTCATTGTCTTTTACTTCAAATTGATTAGAGGTGTTTTTTTCACCACCTGCTTTTAAAGCATTATCACCGGCAAAGAATGTTTTATGGTCATCACCAAGGTCAGAGCCTGCCATTCTTTGGTGTTTTACGCAAGACACACCTTTTCTAATTTCTTGACGCTGCACATCTCTAACATAAGCTAACATACCATCTTTACCAAAGTAGCCTTCTGTTAGATTATTCATGTGTAATGCTGTGGTATGGTATGTTGGTAATGTAATTAAATGATGGAAAATACCAGCTTCTCTAGCTCCATCTATTTGGAATGTCTTAATTTTTTCATCTGCTCTATGGCATAGTTCTGTACCATCATACTCAGCATTCATAAGGTTGTTTCTATCATAAGCGGTCATATTTTCACCTTCAGCTAGCATTTCTTCAAATACTTGTTTACGGAAATTTAAAGTCCAATTGAATGAAGGCGAGTTATTATATACTAATTTAGCATTAGGTACAACTTCTCTCACTCTATTCACCATATGTGCAATTTGCTTCACATTGGGTGTTGGTGTTTCAATCCATAATAAATCGGCACCATTTTGAAGACTTGTAATACAATCTAGCACTACTCTATCAATATTAGAACCATCTTTGAATTTATATAAACCATTTGGTAATCTTATTGGTCTTACCAACTTACCATTACGCTTTAATAAAACCTCATCTTCTTTTACTTCATCCATAGTTACTTCTTCAGCATCAACAAAAGCTAAATATTTTGAAGCCAAATCACCTGGTTCCTTACTTACAGGTAATTTTTGTGTTAATCCAGCACCCTCGGAATCGGTACGTGCTACAATGATACCATCATCTATACCAAGTTCTAAAAAGGCATAACGTACAGCATTCAGTTTTGCAATAAAATCTTCATGCGGCACAGTTACTTTTCCATCTTGATGTCCACATTGCTTTGCATCAGACACCTGGTTTTCAATCTGAATAGCGCAAGCACCAGCTTGAATCATCTTTTTTGCCAATAAATATGTAGCTTCCTCATTACCAAAACCAGCATCGATATCTGCTATGATTGGCACAACATGTGTTTCAAAATTGTCTAATTCATTTTGAACATCTTCACCACTAGCTTGCCTTCTAAATAAATCGTTAAGCTCAATGGCATCTGCTTGGCGTAAGAAATCGTAAATCTCTGCGATTAATGCAGGCACAGCTGTTTTTTCGTGCATAGACTGATCTGGTAATGGTCCAAATTCTGAACGTAATGCAGCAACCATCCAACCAGATAAGTATAAGTAGCGCTTACTTGTTGTCTTATGATGCTTCTTAACAGCAATCATTTTTTGCTGCGCTACAAAACCGTGCCAGCAGCCTAAGGATTGAGTATAGTTAAAGGCATCTGCATCGTAATCCGCCATATCTTGACGCATTATTGCAGCTGTATATTTAGCAATATCTAAACCTGTTTTAAAACGGTTTTGGGTTGCCATTCTGGCAGCGTTCTCTGGGTTAATAGCTGCCCAGTTGTTTCCAAATTTTGTCTTTAAATCTTTAACAGTCTGCAAGGCAGAAGCATAGTTAGATTGTGGTAAATTTTTCATAATTTTGAAGTGTATTAATGATATATTAGATTTAATATGAATCCCGTATAATGTTGCCGCATTAGCGGGATTTTTTTGATTATAATTGTTTATATGCCGAAAGGGTTAAGAACTCTTCAAACTCTGGTTGTGTTACTAATCTTTTAAACAAGTTTATAGCATCACAAAACTTAGTATTCTTAATCTTACCTTCTCCTACTTCTCTGATAATTTTTTCAACTTCATCATCAAAAATTGTATCGAACAACTCTCGATTAAATTGTCTACCATCTTCAAGAAAAGCTTCGTTCTTTAACCATTGCCATACTTGTGTTCTAGAAATTTCTGCTGTTGCCGCATCTTCCATTAAATTATAAAGTGCAACAGCTCCAAATCCTCTTAACCAAGCTTCCATATATAGTATACCAACATTAATGTTTTTTCTAATGCCAGCCTCGGTTATAGTGCCTTGTGGTATTTCTACCAAATCGGCTTCTGTTACAGTTATATCTTCTCGTTTTCTAAAGATTTGATTTGGTGTTGGCATATACTTATCAAATTCTTTCATAGCTACTTCAACTAATGCAGGATGCGCCACCCAAGTACCATCGTGACCATTTTTAGCTTCACGCTCTTTGTCGATTCTTACTTTTTCTAAAGCTTGTGCATTTGCGGCTGGATTATTTTTAATCGGAATTTGTGCTGCCATTCCTCCCATAGCATGAATACCTCTTTTGTGGCAACGCTGAATTACCAAATTAGAATACGCAGCCATAAAAGGAGTTGTCATTGTTACCTGATCGCGATTTGGAACTACAAAGCCTTCGTGGTTTCTGAACTTTTTGATATAAGAAAAAATATAATCCCAGCGACCACAGTTTAAACCAACAATATGGTCTTTCAATTCGTATATAAATTCATCTAACTGAAAACTTGCTGTTATAGTCTCTACTAACAATGTTGCTTTAAACGTGCCCTGAGGTACACCAAGATAAGCTTGAGCATATTCAAAAACTTCGTTCCACCAACGTGCCTCCAAATAGTGCTCTAGTTTTGGTAAATAAAAATATGGCGCAGACCCTTTTTCCATTAATGTCTTGGTATTGTGAAACACATACAAACCAAAATCTACCAAACTACCAGACATCTCTTCTTCATTTACCAATAAATGACGCTCGTTGAGATGCAAACCTCGTGGTCTCACCAAAAGCACTGCTGTTTCTTCTTTAAGCTTATAATACTTACCTCTTGCTTCATCTCTAAGTTCTATGGTTTTATTGTTAGCATCTCTGAGGTTAATTTGACCTTCTATATTGTTTGCCCAACTCGGTGCATTACTATCCTCAAAATCTGCCATAAAGGTTTTTGCACCAGAGTTAAGCGCATTAATCACCATTTTACGGTCTACAGGACCTGTGATTTCTACACGTCTATCTAATAAATCTTCTGGAATTGGAGCTGCTGTCCAATCAGATTCTCTAATTTCTTTAGTTTCAACAGGAAATGAAGGAAACTTACCTGAATCAAAAACGGACTGCTGCTTTTCGCGACGTTCTAATAAAGCAAGTCTTTTATCATTGAATTTTTCGTGCAATGCATTTAAAAACACTAATGCCTCTTCTGTTAATATTTCTGGATAAACATTTTTTACTGCTGGAGCAAATTTTACGTTTTGTTGATTTGTTGTTGAAATTTCCATAACCTTTTGATTTTGATGAAACAATGTTACAACGTATTTTTTAAAAAAACAAGCGAACGTTCGCTATTTTTTATTTTTCGCTAAAAACATATATTCGCAAATAGTACTATATTTGTAACTATGGAACAAGATTATATCAAACTAATTTTTGGATTAAAACTAAAGCAAATCCGCACAGACCGTGGGCTTTCATTGTTTGGACTCTCTAAGCTTTCTGGGTTATCAAAGTCTTATTTAAATGAGATTGAAAAAGGAAAAAAATATCCAAAACCAGATAAAATTGCAGCCTTATCTGAACATTTAGAAGTAAGTTATGACGAATTGGTATCCTTAAAGCTAGATAAAAACCTTGCTCCAATTGGTGAAATCTTACAATCTAAATTGCTAAAGGAAATACCTTTAGAGCTATTCGGTATTCAAGAAAGTACACTCATAGATATTATATCTAACGCTCCTGTAAAGGTTACCGCTTTTATTAGCACCATTATTGAGATTGCTAAGAACTATAACTTTAGTAGAGAAAACTTTTTCTTGGCTTCGGTTCGATCTTTTCAAGAAGCCAACTATAATTATTTTGAAGATTTAGAACAACAGGTTCTTAAGTTTGCCAAAACCTATCATGTAGATCTTTCAAAAAAAATTACTTCAAAAGAATTAGAAGATATTTTAATAGAAGAGTTTGGTTACAACATCAACAACGACGAGTTAGAAGCACATAGCGAGTTAGACAACCTTAGATCTATATTTGTTCCAAAAACAAAAACATTACTAATTACCAAAAGTATAGATGATGCGCAGCGTGCTTTTATTTACGCAAAGGAATTAGCTTATAATTACCTAAATATAAAAGATCGTTTGTATACTTTCTCTTGGATTAAGTTTGATAATTTTGACGAAGTTTTAAATAATTTTTATGCTTCCTATTTTGCTGGAGCACTAATTATACCTAAAGAAAGTATAGTTGAAAACCTAAAAATTCTGTTTGAACAACAGGAATTTAAAACCGAAGATTTTGAAGCCTTATTACAAAAGTATAATGCATCACCAGAAAGTATATACCAAAGATTAACGAACATACTTCCAAAAGAATTTAAGTTGAAAAATTTGTTCTTTTTAAGATTCTCGCACAAAAAAGGAACGGACAACTTTTACCTTAACAAAGAATTACATTTAGAAAAACAACAATCACCAAGAGCAAGAGAAACCAACGAACACTATTGTAGAAAATGGGCTTCTATTAAAGTATTACAAGCCATTAGTGCCAACAATACAGAGCATGAATTCTCAATTCAAATTTCTGATTATGTCACCGAAAACAAGAAATATTTGGTACTGGCATCTGCAACCAAAGACCCTTTTAAGCAAAACCGATACCGCAGTATCTCTATTGGTATTCAGTTAAATGCTCAATTACAACGAAAAGTCAATTTTCTAAACCATAAAGACATAGAAACACCTCATGTTGGTGTTACTTGCGAGGGCTGTGGAGTAATTAACTGTAACGTTAGAAAATCGCCACCAACCGTATTAGAATCCATAAACAAAGAGGCTAAAACTGCTGAGGTTGTACAAGAGATTACCAATAAATATAGCTAAATGATATTCGCTATTTTACTATAACTGATTTCCTCAAAACTAGTTATAATCTTATTGGCTAAAGCGTAATCTTGATGTGATGAATGTGGACTTTTAAAACCTACACAATAAATACCTGCAGAATGTGCTGCTTTTATTCCGTTGGTTGAATCTTCAATGACCAAACACTCAGACTTACTAAAGCCTGTAGATTCGGCTGCTTTAATAAAAATTTCTGGATGTGGTTTTGATTTTTTTAAATCTGCTCCACTAAATTTTGCACTGAAATACTGATTAAGGTCAAAGCGTTCAAAAATCTGTTTAATACCTAGCATTGAAGCCGAAGATGCTACAACCAACTTTACATCATTGCTATGATAATCCTGTATTCTATCTAACACACCATCAATAAGCTCTAAATCATCATTTTCAAAAAAGATTTTATAATGCTTACGCTTTAAACTTACTAATTCTTCGGGTGTTTCATTTAAATTGAAGTGATCTACCAATCGTTTACAAATATTAATTGTAGACTGCCCTGTAAAAGAAGCATACAAATCTTCATCTACATTAATATTAACATCATCAAACATTTGATGGTAGGCTTTTCGGTGCAATGGCTCTGTGTCTACAATAACTCCATCCATATCAAACAGCACAGCTTTTAACATAACAATTTAATTTTTTGCTAAGTTAGAAAAGAAGCTAAGAAAAGTATCATGGCAGAAAACAAAAATCCCAAATTCCATTGCACACATATTTTTCTGGAATCTGGGATTTGAAAATTAACTTTTAGTCTTGCTACAATACATTATCCATAATCTCTTGAACAACTTCTGGATTTAGCAACGTGCTTGTATCACCAAGATTACTAGTGTCATTAGACGCAATTTTTCTTAAGATACGTCGCATAATCTTGCCAGATCGTGTTTTAGGCAATCCTGTTGTAAACTGAATTTTATCCAACTTAGCTATAGGACCAATACGATCTGTTATTAATTGATTTATTTCTTTTCTTACGTTTTCATGATTTCTACTTTCACCTGTATCTTTTAAGGTTATATAACCATAAAGTGCATTTCCTTTAACATCGTGAGGGAAACCAACAATAGCAGATTCTGCTACTGCCTGATGTTCATTAATAGCATCTTCAATTGGTGCTGTTCCTAAGTTATGACCAGACACGATGATAACATCATCTACTCTACCTGTAATTCTGTAATAACCTACTTCATCTCTAAGCGCACCATCACCTGTAAAATACATATCTTCAAAAGCAGAAAAATAAGTATCCTTATAACGTTGATGATTTCCCCAAATGGTTCTTGCCATAGATGGCCAAGGGAATTTTATACAAAGTCTACCATCAACTTGGTTTCCTTTTATTTCTTTACCTTCTTCATCCATTAATGCTGGTTGAATTCCTATAAAAGGCAAAGTTGCATAGGTTGGTTTTGTTGGTGTTGAGAATGGAATTGGTGTAATCATAATTCCACCTGTTTCGGTTTGCCACCAAGTATCCACAATAGGGCTTTTCTTTTTACCAACATTATCATTGTACCAGTGCCAAGCTTCTTCATTAATTGGCTCACCAACTGAACCTAGTACTTTTAATGATGATAGATCGTATTTATCAACCAGTTCGGTACCATGTTTTGCTAATGCTCTAATTGCTGTTGGTGCAGTATAAAATTGGTTTACTTTATGTTTTTCTACAATATCCCAAAAACGTCCAAAATCTGGATAACTTGGAACACCTTCAAACATTACGGTTGTTGCACCATTACATAATGGTCCGTAAACAATGTAGCTGTGTCCCGTAATCCAACCTATATCAGCCGTACACCAATACACATCATCTTCGCGATATTGAAACACATTTTTGAACGTGTAAGCAGAATACACCATATATCCTCCAGTGGTATGCAACATACCTTTTGGCATACCTGTAGAACCTGACGTATATAGAATAAACAATGGGTCTTCAGCATCCATAACGGTTGCCGTTAAATCGTTATATGCTTCATCTAGCAATGGTTGTAACCACTCATCGCGTCCTTCTTTCATATTTATTTCTGAATTGATGCGCTTAGCCACCAAAACACTTTCTACACCTGGACAATCTTCTAAAGCTTCATCTACAATACCTTTTAAATCTATAGTTTTTGAACCTCTGTAAGATCCATCTGATGTTAACACCATTTTTGCATCACAGTCATTTATACGTGTTGATAATGCTGTAGCTGAGAATCCTGCAAAAACAACCGAGTGTACTGCTCCAATACGCGCACATGCCAATACAGAAATTGCTAATTCTGGTATCATTGGTAAATAAATACATACACGATCCCCTTTTTTTATGCCCTTGTCTAATAACACATTAGCAAACTTACAGACGCGTTCGTGTAATTGTTTGTAAGTAATGTGTTCTGCCGCCTCACTAGGGTCATTTGGCTCAAACAAAATCGCTGTTTTATCTCCTCTTGTATGCAGATGTCTATCGATACAGTTTTCTGTAATATTCAACTTTGCACCTTCAAACCATTTTATTTCTGGTTTTTTAAAATCCCAACTCAATACATTGTCCCATTTTTTTCGCCAAACAAAGTGTTCTTCAGCGATTTCTTCCCAAAAGGCCTCTGGATTTCTTACAGACTTTCTATAAACTTGAAAATACTCTTCAAAGTGTTTAATATGATAATTACTCATAATTGATTATATATTTTTATGTATTCCTATTTGATTTTTTTTATAAACTGATTCTATTTCTGAAATTATTGCAACATCATCTATAGTTGATGGCACATTGTACTCTAAATCGTCTGAAATATGTCTCAACAATTTACGAAGAATTTTCCCAGATCTTGTTTTTGGCAAACGCTTTACCACAAAGACATCTTTAAATGCAGCTACCGCACCTATTTCGTGGCGAACATCTTGAATGATTTCTTTTGAAATATCGCTTTCATCAGCATGCTCTCCTGACTTTAAAACGATAAGTCCTAAAGGTTTTTGCCCTTTAATATCGCAATGCACTCCAAAAACAGCACATTCTGCAACCGATTTGTGAGATGCCACAATCTCTTCCATTTCTGCTGTAGACAAACGATGGCCTGCGACATTAATAATGTCATCTACACGACCTGTAATAAAGACATAACCATCTTCATCTTTATAGCCTCCATCACCCGAAAAATAATAACCTGGAAACTTACTAAGATAACCGTTTTTAAATCGCTCTGGATTTCCCCAAAGATTTAAGAGTGTTCCTGGAGGTAATGGAAGTTTAACCGCTACATAGCCTTCTACTCCTGCCGCTACTTCTTTTCCTTCCTCATTTAATATCTGAATATCGTAACCACAAACTGGTAATGACGCTGAGCCTGGTTTTACTTCCATGAGCTCTACTCCTGCCATATTAGCCAACATTGGCCAACCACTTTCGGTTTGCCACCAATGATCAATTACCGGAACATGCAAGTGTTGCTCTGTCCAACGTAAAGTTGCGACGTCACAACGTTCTCCTGCGAGGAATTGAAATTTAAGAGAACTTAAATCGTATTTTTTAATAAAATCTCCATTAGGATCTTCTTTTTTTATGGCTCTAATTGCTGTAGGCGCTGTAAACATTACTTTTACCTTATGCTCACTAATGACGCGCCAAAACGTTGAAGCATCTGGTGTTTTAATTGGTTTTCCTTCAAATAAAATAGTGGTATTTCTATTAAGCAAAGGCCCATAAACAATATAACTATGGCCAACTACCCAACCCACATCACTTGCAGCCCAGTACACATCTCCTTCTTCGACACCATAAATATACTTCATTGAGAATTTAAGCGCAGTCGCATAACCACCTGTATCTCTGATAATCCCTTTTGGCTTTCCTGTTGTTCCAGAAGTATAGAGTATATATGATGGATGATTAGATTCTACCTCCACTGGCTCTATTACTTCTGATTTTGAAACTAATTCGGTATAGTCTACATCTCTTTCGTGATATGGAATTTCAACACCTAATTCCCTATCAAAAACAACAACATGGTCTGGTTTGTGTTCTGCCAGAGAAATAGCTTCATCTACAAATGGTTTGTACGGAATAATACGCTTTATCTCTACTCCATTTGATGCTGTAATAATAGCTTTTGGTTTACAATCATCTATTCGTATTGCTAATTCGTGAGGTGCAAAACCGCCAAAAACTACGGAATGAATTACTCCTAATCGTGCACATGCCAACATAGCAAATAAGGCTTGTGGAATCATTGGCATGTATATAACACAGGTATCACCTTTTTGCAAACCTAATGCTTGTAAGCCACCTGCCAATTTAGAGACTTCTTTGTGCAGTTCGTTAAAAGTTATGTGCTGTTTTCTGTCGATTACAGGCGAATCATATATGATAGCATTTTGATCTCCAAAACCATCCTTTATATGCTTATCTATACACAAGTAGCTTAGATTGAGCGTTCCATCTTGAAACCATTGTGGATAACTATATTCATCAGCACCCAAAATATCAGTTGGCTGCTTATACCACTCTAGTTTTTCTGCCTGTTTTTTCCAGAAGGATTTAGGCTGATTTATACTTTCTTTATATATCTCTTGATAGTTCATGGCTTAGCTTTTTTTAGAATTAAACAAACCAAACCAGCCAGGATTTAATACTTTCAACTTTATTAAAGCCCATATAATCACAACAAAACAGACACCCATTATTATTGACTCAAATGCACCTGTTGCTGTCTCACTTTCTAATTTAAAACGGAGATATAATGTTACTATAACGTAAATACTGATAATAATATCAGACGTTAAAGCATTGATACGTAGACGTTTCATTTTGTTTTACTTTTATTAAACTTAGTTTCTTTTGCACACAAAACCAATGTTTAATAAAGTGAAACCGCTAAGCTATGAGCTCATTAATTTCTGAAACTATTTTTTTTACTGAAAAGGGCTTTGTTAAATATTTATCTGCTCCAAGTTTTAAGCCTTTTTCAATATCTGAAGCTTTATTTTTTGCAGTTAAAAATACTACTTTGGTATCCTTTAACTGGTCATTTTCTTTAATTAACTTAAGTGTTTGATATCCATCTACTTTTGGCATCATAACATCTAACATAATAACATCTGGAATTACACTTTGTAAGATTTCTAAAGCTTCGCTTCCATCTCTTGCTATATACACTTCAAAATCGTGTTTTTTAAAAGTGTATTCTAATGTCATTACAATATTTGGTTCGTCATCGACGATAACAATTTTCTTCATTCTTCGAACACGTTGACAATTTACTTAAAAGGTAGCTTAAAACCAAAGGTTGCACCACTTTTTTGATTGTTTTTTGCCCAGATTTTTCCATTGTGGTTTTCTACTATTTGTTTGCAAATTGCTAAACCTAAACCACTTCCTTCTGGTTTTTGGATATTTTGATTTTTTGATTGATAAAATTTATCAAAAATATATGGTAAATCTTGCTCTGGCACACCTTTACCATTATCCTTTATACTTACCTCCAAATATCCTAAATCAAATTTATAATCTACTATAATCTCACCTTTTTTAACATCACAAAATTTTATGGCATTAGAAATAAGATTCGTTAATACCTGTACAATACGATCTTCATCGTATTCTGCATTAAGATCACTTTTATTTGAACAAACTATTTTTACTTGCTTCTTATCTGCTATATGTTTTAGACTATCAATGGTTTTTTGAATTGTATTTCTAATATTGTACTTATTGATATTAAGCTGCGTACGTCCTTTAGAGAGTTTTTCAAAATCTAAAATATTATGTATCAGTCTTGATAATCTATCACTATCCTGAAGCATATTTTTTAGAAATTGTGTTTTTATTTCTGAAGGCATATCATCGTCATCATCCATTAACAATTCCGTTGTTGCTCTTATACCTGTAATAGGTGTTTTTAACTCGTGCGCAACTGTATCTAGGAATTCATCTTTCTGCTTGTCTTTTTCAATAAGTTCTTCATTAGCATCCTTAAGTTGATTAGTAAGCTTTGTGAGTTCGTTAGATTTTTCTCTGAGTAATTTATTTCTGGCTATGGTTTCTTTGGATTCTTCGAGGATCTTAAGTACTTCTACCAAACTTACTTCATCTTCTTTTACCACACTTGATATCAATATTTTGGCCGAAGCGCTACCTATACTTCCTGTCAATAATTTTTCAGAAAAGTTAATCAACCTTGCATCTGCCATTTGTGTGTCTAATGGTAAATCATATTTTCTAAAGAAAAGATTTAACGCTCGCTCTGTTCTATCATCTCCTAAAAACTTAACCAAAACCTTCTTGATATCTGCAACGTAAGCCTCTCCTTTCCAAACTAATGCTCCGTCTTGCAAATCTGTATAGTTTTTGCTGTCCACAAACATCTCTGCATAGTTACGCTCTCTATAATTTCCTTTTTTAATCACAGAAAATGTCATGTAACAAAAGATATTTACCAACATACTCCAGAAAAACGCATGTGCTGGTGGACTTAAGAAATCGATACCTAACAAAGCATGCGGTTTTAAAGCCTCAATACCAGCCAAACCACTTTGCACCAAATCATCTGAACCATTTAAGGCATGCAGAGAAAAAGGTAAGATTAATGTATAAAATACCACTGCAATACCTGCGACTATTCCAATTATGGTTGCGTTTGATGAACCTCTATTCCAAAACAAACCAATAAAAAAAGATGGAGCCAGTTGCGATATAATTACAAACGCCATTAAACCAATGGAATACAAGGACAATTCAAAAGAAAAATTAACATAAAATGCATAGGCAGTAATAATGATTAAGAAAATTGAAATACGTCTGATGTTTTTAATGTATTTAGCATTTCGCTCAGGATGACTTTTTATGAAATAATCTAAAAAGCCATAAGGTATTACCAGGTTGTTACTCACCATTGTAGATAATGCTAATGTCGCCACAACAACCATTGAAATTACTGCCGAAAAACCTCCTAAAAACACCAAAACTGCTATAAAATTATTACCGTTTTGTAATGGCAATAGCAATGCATAATACTCCGCTTGACCTGTATTACCTATCGTTAAATTGCCTGCCCAAGCAACAAAAATCACAAAAACATTAAATAAAAGAAGGTACAATGGAAACATCCATATAGCATTTTTTAAATGCTTTTCTCTCACATTTTCAACCACTGAAACCTGAAATTGTCTCGGCAATAAAAATATAGCCATAAAAGACAACATAATAGTATACAACCAATTGAAACCACCTTCAAAACCATTGATTGTTGTTAACGATTCAAAATTATCGGCTTTAGACATTTTAGCATAAATATCTTCTGTACCATCAAACAAAACGTAGGTTACATATACACCAACAAACAAAAAGAAAACCAGTTTTAGAATAGATTCAAAAGCCACAGACACCACTATACCTTTATGCTTTTCTGAAGCATCTGTTGTTTGTGTTCCGAAAAAAGTTGCAAAAACTGCTAATAGTAAAGCAATATAAAAGGTTGAATCGTCATAAACAGAGGTTGACACATAACTCGTATCATCTGATAAAATTTGAAATGTTTCTGAAACAGCCTTAAGTTGCAGTGAAATATAAGGTACAATTGCCAATAGACATACTATTGTTACTAACGCACCTAAAAATCTATGATTACCATAACGCAGCGAAATAAAATCTGCAATAGAACTAATCTTATGCTGCTTGGAAATCCTTATAATTTTCCGCATTAAGACTATCCAGAGTGGTGCCGCAATCACAGGTCCCAAATATATAGGCAAAAAGTTTACACCTGAATTGGCTGCAATACCTATACTACCATAGTAGGTCCATGCTGTACAATATACCGCTAAAGACAAGGTATAAACCACAGAATTATTCACCCATTTACTCTTAGAATTTTTCTCTGCTATATACGCAATGAAAAACAAAGCCGCCAAATAGGTTACTATTATAAAAAATAAAACGTAGTTACTCATAATGACGCTTTATTACAATGTAAGACACCAAAATAACCACTAGCCAAATTGAAAAAATTGAAAAATAAAATGTGGGAACACCAAATACATGACCATCATTATTAAAAATCAATAGAAATGGCACATTTAGTATCGCCAAAACTGTAATTGAAAGTATAATTAACTTTTGTTCGTGTCGTTTTTTCATAGTTAACTAAAATACAAAAAACAGTGCTGCAATTGCAACACTGTTTTTATCAACTAATAAAACTTGTCAATTAATGACTCTGTGCTTCACCTGCACCTGAAGGTATTCTAATGTTTTCTACAATTTCTTGTACATGTTGTGGTGGCGCAGGCGTTAAACGAGACACTACAACCGATACAACAAAATTAACAAGCATAGCAACAGTACCAAAACCTTCTGGTGAAGTACCAAACCACCATTCGCTGGATGGTCTTGGATCCATTACACCAATTAATCCTGTTTTGTATACAATCATATAATATAGCATTAAAACTATACCTACAATCATACCAGCTACTGCTCCTTGTCTATTCATACGCTTATCAAAGATTCCTAGTATAATCGCTGGGAAGAATGAAGCAGCAGCTAAACCAAATGCTAAGGCGACTACCGCAGCTACAAATCCCGGCGGATAAATTCCAAAAAGACCAGCAATTATAATCGCTACAAGAATAGCTATACGTGCAGCCATTAACTCACCCTTCTCAGAAATATCTGGTTTAATTTGCTTTTTAATCAAATCATGAGAAATTGATGTAGAAATTACCAGCAATAAACCTGCCGCTGTAGAAAGTGCAGCTGCTAATCCACCGGCAGCAACAAGTGCTATTACCCAATTAGGGAGGTTTGCAATTTCTGGGTTTGCCAATACCATAATATCTCTATCTACGTAAAGCTCATTTTCTTCTGCATTTGCATTAGAGACCATACGTTCTCCAAATGCTCCTCTAGCACTAGTATCAGTAGCTTCACCAGTATATTTAGGCTTTCCGTCTAAGGCATTACCTGCTACATATTGAATTTTACCGTCACCATTTTTATCAGACCAAGCTATTAAGCCTGTGTCTTCCCAATTTTTAAACCATTGAGGAACTTCTTTATATTCGGTATTACTTACTGTTTCGATTAAGTTAGTTCTTGCAAAAACAGCAATCGCTGGTGCAGTTGTATAAAGAATAGCAATGAACAATAACGCTAAACCTGCAGATTTACGAGCATCTTTTACTTTAGGCACTGTAAAGAAACGTACGATTACGTGAGGTAAACCAGCTGTACCAACCATAAGAGCCAATGTAATAGCAAACACATCCCAAGTTGATTTTGTTCCGCTTGTATATTCATTAAACCCTAATTGTGTGTGTAATTTATCTAATTTATCTAAAAGAAATTCTCCTCCTTCTACAGATCCTCCCATTCCTATTTGTGGAATGATATTTCCTGTCATCTGCATTGAAATGAAAAATGCTGGCACCATAAAAGCAAAAATCAATACACAATATTGAGCAACTTGCGTATAGGTAATCCCCTTCATACCTCCTAAGAAAGCAAATACCAAAACAATTGCCATCCCTATGATAACTCCAAGGTTAATATCTACTTGTAAGAATTGCGAAAACACAATACCTACACCACGCATTTGTCCAGCTACATAAGTAAATGATACAATTAAAGCACATATTACAGCTACTGTTCTCGCAGTATTAGAATAATAACGATCACCTATAAAATCTGGCACTGTGAATTTTCCAAATTTCCTAAGATAAGGTGCCAAAAGCAGTGCTAATAACACATAGCCACCTGTCCATCCCATTAAAAACACAGAACCATCATATCCCATAAATGAAATAAGTCCTGCCATTGAGATGAATGATGCGGCAGACATCCAGTCTGCAGCTGTCGCCATACCATTTGCAAGTGGAGATACACCACCACCAGCAACATAAAAGTCTTTTGTTGAGCCAGCTCTAGCCCAAATTGCAATTCCGAAATATAGTGCGAATGTGATTCCTACTAATATCCATGTCCAAGTTTGTACACTCATAATTTTTTTTATTTTTATTGGTTATTAGTTAGGACTATTCGTCGTAACCGTATTTTTTATCTAGTTTATTCATTATGCGTACGTACACAAAAATTAATATTACGAACACATATATTGATCCTTGCTGAGCAAACCAAAAGCCTAGCTTAAACCCACCAAGCTTTATTTCGTTTAAAGCATCTTTAAATAAGATTCCACAGCCATAAGAAACTAAGAACCAAATAACCAGTAATATTGAAAGGTATTTTACATTTTCCTTCCAATAAGCCGATGCGTTTTTTTGTTTTTCTGTCATAATTGATTTGTTTATTCGTTATAGTTAAATCAGATGATTCTTATAAAAATATCATAGCCTGAACAGTAAAGACTCCTGTTGCATCACCATCTCCAACTTTATCATTGGTGTAATCGAAACTTAATTTTGAATGATGACCAGTAAAGAAAATGTTAGCTCCCAATTTAAATTGATTTGCATTATCATCAATAGCATCAATACTTCTTGTAGAATATGCTACATAAGGCTGAAATCTAGTTTTTGTTTTATCGCCTGGAAGCACATAACCTACATGACCATAAATCATATTACCTGTTGCGTAAGGTCCTAAATAAAAACCCTCACCATAATCATTGTTTTGGTATGTAGCATACGCTGTTATAGCCGAACCATTATCGCCTATTGGTGCATCATAAAAAGCATCTGCAGCAAATAACAGAACATCGTCACCTTCACCATTTGGTAGTACAACACCACTAGGATGGCTAAAGAATCCGGCTCCAATGTTGAAAACCTTTTTACTTCCCATGTATGTTCCAACTTTATAAGGCAAAGCATTAGACTCTTGATCTAAAAAGTTATAATCTACATAACCTTGAATTACCTTTCCAGCGTCTGCAGAACCAAGCACTTCTCTACCTCGATATACAGTTGCAGTACCTACATCTCTTGGTGTACCGTCGTTATCTAAAGTATTTGTGTTAGCTTCATTTAAGGCAAAACGGTATTGAAGTTTACCAAATTTACCCTTAACATATACACCTATGTGGCGTGCAAACTGATCTGACAGCCCAAGAGTTGACCAAGACGATCTATTATTGTCTAAAGTCAACATGTTTAGTGTACTTTGATTGTTTAAACGAGAAACTCCATTCCAGTAATGAAGTCCGGCACCAGCGTAGAAGTCCTTAGCCACTTTGTATTCACCCCAAAAATCATGGAAGAACAATTGTGCGCTATCATCTTTACCTACTGGTCCAACATTACCAGCATTTAAACTGTTAAGTCCAAAATGTGCGACTAAAGAAAACCTATCACTGAATTTTATCCAACTCAGGATTCTGGCTCTTCTTACACTCATAGAGAGTTTTTCAGTACCATCTGGTGCATCACCATTGTATTGCGCCCAAAATTGTCCCCAAGAAATGAATCTCATGTACTTGGTACCATCGTCGTTAAAATTAATCCTGTAGCCCTTCCCATAACCCATTTCAGGTTCTGATTGGGAAAATCCAGAAAAAAAGCATAGTGAAAGAACCACTACGATACAATTAAGTTTTTTCATAAAAAGATTAGTTGTTTAGTTAGTTAAACATTGATTTTGTGTGCACCACTAAACTCTAAAAAACAATCTCTAAAAAAAAAGTTAATATATCTTTTTGCTAATTATCTATATCTAATCTCTGAAACGCTCCCATTTTATAAGCATAAACTTATCACCAAGTTCAGTTACCAATGTACCTGCACCAGATAAATTTTTTGCATTTGCGAAGAATGTAGCAAGCTCTTGCGCGTTAAGAATTTTGTATGTAGGATGATACTTTGAATTGTATGGTCGTTTAATATTGTATTTCTTAACCCAATTCATAATACTAACGTGTGAGATTCCCAATATACGCTCAATTTCACGATAGGTTAATCCTTCTAAGTATAACTGTAAAGCCTTATTAACGTAATAGTCATCTATTTTTTTACCTAACTTATTGACTGTAAAATAATAGTTACAAGATTTACATCTATAGCGCTGTCTATCATTTACAATTCCACTTTTTACGTAACTATCAGAACCACAATTAGGACACAGATCAATTTTCATATATAGTAATTTAGCATAAATATATTAATTTAGCAATATATACACAATTCAAACCTAAATTTTTTAATAATTATTAATTATGACTATTAATATTTTAAGGAATCATCATCTTTTTTAGTCAATAATTATACATATAACAAAACCCTGAAAAATCTAATTTTTCAGGGTTTGCTTTATTGTTGAAACTTATTTTTAGCTAGACTTTGGATTGAAATAAGAATCCTCTTCTTCAGTTAAAATTCTAGAATGAATAATAAAACGTAATCCTAATGGAATTTCTAACGAGAAACTGGCGCCTCTCCCTTCAGTTGTATCTATGGTAAGATGTGTATGCTTCCAATACTCGAATTGATCTTGGTTCATATAAAATGGAACACCCTCTACTTCTCCAAGAAAAATGTCACTCTCATCCAAGTACATATCATCTTTTTCAAAAATCATAGGTGCTGATCCGTCACAACAACCTCCACTTTGATGAAAAATTAACTCACCATGCTTTTCTTTTAACTGTCTGACAACTTCTTTTGCTTTATCTGTAATCTCTACGCGTTTCATAATATGAAAATATTAAAAAAAGGCTGAATCCCTAACCATTCAGCCTTTAAAGCTATTAATCAAATTTTTCTAAAAGAAACCTAATTTGTTCTTATCGTAAGAAATTAGCATATTCTTAGTTTGTCTGTAATGACTCATCATCATTTGATGCGTTTCTCTACCAAAACCAGATTTTTTATATCCACCAAATGGTGCATGTGCAGGATATGCATGGTAACAATTAACCCAAACACGACCTGCTTTTATTGCACGTGGAATTTGATACAACTGATGCGCATCACGTGTCCATACTCCTGCTCCAAGTCCATAAAGTGTATCGTTAGCAATCTCTAATGCTTCTGCTTCATCTTTAAATTTGGTGACACAGACTACTGGTCCAAAAATCTCTTCTTGGAATACTCGCATTTTATTATGACCTTCTAAAATTGTAGGCTGAATAAAGAATCCGTTTGCCAAATCTCCTTCTTTATTAGCATCTCCACCACAAAGCACTTTAGCTCCTTCATCCTTACCTATTTTAATGTAAGACTGAATTTTTTCGTATTGGTCATTAGAGGCTTGCGCGCCTACCATACAACTCGTATCATAAGGACTGTTTTGCACAATAGCTTTAGTTCGCTCTATAACACGCTCCATAAACTTATCGTAAATATCCTCTTGTACCAAAATACGAGATGGACATGTACAAACTTCACCTTGATTAAACGCAAATAATACTGCTCCTTCAATGGCTTTGTCTAGGAACGCATCGTCTTCATCCATAACAGAATTAAAGAAAATATTCGGCGATTTACCACCCAATTCCATAGTTACAGGATTTAGGTTTTTAGACGCATATTGCATAATTAATTGTCCTGTTGTAGTTTCACCTGTAAAGGCAACCTTATCCACACGAGAACTTGATGCTAAAGGCTTTCCTGCTTCTGGTCCAAATCCGTGAACTACATTTACAACTCCTGGAGGAAACACATCTGCTATTTTTTCCATTAATAAAGTTGCAGAAGATGGTGTTTGTTCTGCTGGCTTTAATACAACACAGTTACCTGTTGCTAAAGCTGGTGGTAATTTCCAAGACAGCATTAATAATGGGAAGTTCCAAGGAATGATTTGCCCAACAACACCTAAAGGCTCTTTAATGTTCATAGATAAGGTGTTTTGATCAAGCTCTGTTGCGCTTCCTTCTTCTGCACGAATACAAGATGCAAAATAACGCCAATGATCTATAGCTAAAGGTACATCTGCATTTAAGGTTTCACGAATTGGCTTACCGTTATCACAAGTTTCAACTAAAGCAAACTCTTCTAAGTTAGCTTCAATAATATCAGCTACCTTATTTAATAATGTCGCACGCTCAGTTACCGAAGTATTTCCCCAAGCTTCCTTTGCTGCATTAGCTGCATCTAAGGCTAACTCTACATCTTCTTTTTGCGATCTTGGGTATTTTGCAATTAAGGATTTGTCTATTGGTGAGGTATTTTCAAAATACTCTCCTCCTATTGGCTCTACAAACTTTCCGTTTATAAAGTTCCCATAGGATGTTTTAAATTGTGGTTTAGAATAACTCATCTTAAATTTAGATTATTTATTAGTTCTTGATTTTTTCAGCCAAAAAATTGACTATTTTTTACTTTTCGTAAAGTTATTTTGTCATATCCCAAAATAATTGAACATATTTATCATATTTTTGAACATATCTCTTTTTAAGACATTTTAGCATTTAATTTTCGTATTATTGAATATGACATCCTTATTAAATCAACACAAAAGCAACAGAAAACTCACGACTTTAGTTGAGAACAGAACGACATATAATGCTGAATACGCTGAATTGAATATCTATGAAACCCATGCATATGCTGAAAAAGTTGCACTTACTTTTGGGTTTCCCATTATTGCTAGTATGCTTACAGGAAAGAAAGTGATGCATATTGATGGTTTTGAAGCTTTTGATTTTTTTCCAGGCGAATCTGTTGTAATGCCTACTAATAAAGAAATGGTTATTGACTTTCCGCTTGCTACTGAAGAACAACCAACGCAATGCCTAGCTTTAGGTATTGATGCTTTTAAGATTGAAGAAGTTGTTCAAAAATTCAATCAAAATGTAGCTATAGAAAACGAAAATAATAATTGGGATTTAGACCATACAGCGTCACATCTTATCAATAATACTGACGTAAACCATCTTATTGAGCGCCTTACTTATACGTTTACAAACAACAATAAATCCAAAGATGTCTTGTTAGATTTAATGATTCAGGAATTGATTGTGAGATTACTTCAAACTAAAGCCAAGTCTCTAATCATTAATGATACCAATAATATCTTTAACGATACACGTATTGGCACAGTCATAAAATTCATCAAAGACAATCTTACCAATAAGGACATAACTGTAGATCAATTAGCGAAGAAAGCTTATATGAGTACCTCTCACTTTCACAAGCAGTTTAAAAACACGCTTGGTGTGTCACCTATAGACTACATTAATTCCGAGAAAATAAAATTCGCAAAGAAGCTTATAAAAGAATCTAAAGATGTGAGAATGTCTGAAATCGCTTTTAAATCTGGTTTTAATAATACAAGCTATTTCAACAGGCAGTTTAAAAAAATGGAAATGATGACGCCTGCGCAATTTAAATCTTCAATCACTAAGGCTTAATTTTTTTTAAACTCTCAAAGTAGCGCTTAGATTCCTTCAATACTTTTGGTGCTAATAGAATTGTTGCAATCATTGTTGGAAATGCCATAAACGCAAATACACCATCAATAAAGTTAATCATCGCCTCAAAAGGTGTCGTTGCTGCAAGGATGATACTTAGAATATAGAAATAGTTATAATAATGCTTTTTGTCAGCTCCTATTAAAAACGACAAGCATTTGGTGCCATAGTACGAATAGCTAAACAAGGACGACACACTAAAGAAAAACACACAAACCATTAATAAATACTGACCATAAGGCAAGGCTTGCTCAAAAGCTGAAGCTGTAAGACTCACACCATTATCTGAAGTTGTTTCCCAAACTCCAGTGACCAAAATGGTCAAAGCAGTTAGCGTACATACAATGAGTGTATCTATCACAGGTCCTAACATAGCCACTAAACCTTCACGAACAGGCTCATCGGTTTTTGCAGCACCATGTGCCATTGGTGCTGTACCTAAACCTGCTTCGTTAGAAAATGCTCCACGTTTAATGCCATGCAAAATCAACGCTCCCAAAACACCTCCTAAAAAGGGTTGGTCTTTAGGGAAGTAATCCGCAGTAAAAGCATCCGTAACAATTAATGATAAATATTTAGGAACTTCTTCAATGTAGATGCCTAGAATAATCATGACCAACACAAAATACAGAACTACCATAGCAGGCACCATTTTAGAAGCCCAACGACTAATGCGTTGTATACCTCCAAGAATTACAAAACTTGTCACGATAACCAAAACAATGGCAATAACCAAGTTAGTAGCAAATGACACCTCTACTCCATTTGGAATTAATATAATATCATTAATAGCCTGTTTTAGCTGATTAACATTCACCACTGGTAATGCTCCTAACATCCCAAACACACTAAACAGAACCGCTAAGAATTTCCAGTGTTTACCAAGACCTTCGGTAATAAAGTACATTGGTCCACCTTGTATATTTCCATTACTGTCTTTACCTCTGTATAAAATCGCCAATGTTGATGTAAAGTATTTGGTACTCATCCCAACAATAGCACTTACCCACATCCAAAACATAGCACCTGGTCCACCAACAGAAATTGCTAAAGCCACTCCTGCAATGTTTCCCATACCTATTGTAGAAGATAATGCTGTAGTTAAAGCCTTAAAATGTGAGATTTCACCAGCATCATTTGGATTATCGTACTTACCTCGTAACACAGCAATAGCATGACCCAAATACCGAAATGGTAAGAATTGAGAACGGAATAATAGATACAATCCACCACCAACCAATAGAATAAGTAATGGCAATCCCCAAGCAAAGGACGAAAAAGCTGATGTAAAATTTTCTAGACTTTTCATTAGGCTAAAAATAAGGAATCCTTAGTTGTGTTAATAATATATTGAAAGTATTAACCGTAAGCCATTGATTTTCAAAAATTAAAAAGCTAACTTCGCTTATCAATCGATATAGTTCATTGAAACGGAACTATATCTTAACGTTGTGTGTCATTTAAAAATCGAACTCTGAATTGAAAAAACTGCTGATAATAACACTTTGTACAATTTTAGTTTCTTGCGGAATTAAAAAAACCAAAACGGAATTTGACAAAATAACTATTGACAAAGAATTGAATAGAAATTTATTTAATTCGACTGAATTTATGCTCAATCCGTTGACTTTGAAAACGGAATCTGGATATGACAATGTTCCTGATTCAACTCAATATATCATAAAATCTAACGCAATTGTAAATAGTGATAGTTTAAGACTAATGAGGTTTGCGGAATTAAAACGAATTGACTCTGACACTCTTGAATTGAAAATATTTGAGACTAATCCAGCGTACAGTCAAAATTTGACAATAAAAATAGCCGACAATCAATTTAAATCGGATTTTAAATATTGGATGTCTGGACCACCAATTGACCCAAAAATCAAAAGAGTTGAACAAGAATTAATAATTAAATCGATTCCGAAACAAAAAGGAGAAATGATTTTTGGAACATTCTATTTCAAAGGAGTTTGTGAATCGGATTGTAGTGGAGAAATAGAAATAAAAGGCGATTTTAAAGCTGAATTGGAATAAAAAAACGAACACACAACATTGTATAAAAATAATTGCTTGGTCATTGCTTAATCGGAAAATCCTGCGGATTTTCCTCTGGCTAGTTTTTGTTTGCTAAATTAGTGACTTAACAACGCAACTATTCTTATACGTAACCGATAAGCGCAATTCCCTAAAACCACCCAAAAATGAAACACAATATAGTTCTAAGTATATTCCTTCTTGTCTTTTTTATGTCTTGCAATGACAAACACAAAGACTCACCAACAGTTACCGAGCAACCTGTAAAAGACTACTCAGACTGGCACCAAGTAGAAACAGGTAAGCCAAGCGCACTTGTATTTGCCAGTTACAAAACCACAATGATAGCCAATGGCAAAGACCAGTCTTTATTACGCATTAGTACGGTTGATAGCTTAGGTATGGAAATAAAAGACGCTTCGCTACCTTTTGAGATTAGCGTTAAAGGAGATGCAACAATTATTGACATTGATAGTTCTGAGGTGGAATCCGTTTTAAAATCCGACACCCTTTCCGTTTGGAAATCTAGCATTACCAATGGTGTAAAAAAATTATGGCTTAGAGCAGGCAACACTACAGACAAAATAACGGTTAAAGTTTCTACAGATAGTTTATGGCCAGCATCTCACGAGATACATACCATTCCTGCTGATGTAAAGTTGTTGACACCAACCAAGGAGCAAATCACGCAAGGTCCAAAAATTGAGCAAGAAATGTTGGGTGCAGATATTTCCTTTTTACCACAATTAGAAGCCAGAGGACTTAAATTTCATGATGATGGTATAGAAAGGGATGCTATTGAGATTTTAAAAGATCATGGTTTTAATTATATACGCTTGCGCGTTTTTGTAAATCCTGAAAATGAAAAAGGCTACTCTCCAGAAAAAGGCTTTTGTGGATTAGACTACACCTTGCAAATGGCAAAGCGCATTAAAGATGCTGGACTTAATCTACTACTCGATTTTCATTATAGTGATACTTGGGCAGATCCGCAAAAGCAGTTTAAACCAAAAGCTTGGGAAGGTTTAGAGTTTAACGAATTAACGAGTACACTAAAAGACTACACAAAATCCGTACTTACACAACTAAAAGATCAAGGCACAATGCCTGAGATGGTGCAAATTGGTAACGAAGTTAATCATGGTATTGTTTGGCCAGAAGGTCATATTTCTAATTTAGACAATCTTGCTGCATTATTAAAAGCAGGTACTGAAGCTGTTAGAGAAGTAGATAACAACACAACCGTTATGATGCATTTGGCTCTTGGTGGACAAAATGAGGAAACTACCTTTTGGTTTGATAATATGATTGCACGTGGTGTAGAGTTTGATATAATAGGACTGTCCTACTACCCTATTTGGCATTGCACCTTAGACGACCTTAACAGCAATATGCTAGACCTTATAGACCGCTACCAAAAAGATATTAACGTTGTAGAATACAGCGCTTTTAAAAAAGCGGTTAACGATATGGTGTTTAACCTACCAAAAGACAGAGGAAATGGGACTTGTATATGGGAACCTCTAAACACCTGGAGCAAGATTTTTGATGAAAACGGTCAACCGCTAAAAGAACTCTATTACTATGATGAGATTTATAAGGAGTTTATGGAGTAAGGTATTTTATTCTTTAATTTTTTACAAATAAAAATCTAAATAGACGTTGTCTTACATCTTTATTTACAATATTTTAGGTCTTCAATAAATTTCACTCCTTTAAAACCTTAGAAAATGAAAGCATTACAAAAATCCGTTATTGTAATTTTGTTTTTAGTTTTTCATTTCAAGTATTTCCAAATCAAAAGCCGAAATTTGGATAGCCTTTACAGAAACATCAATTAATAGCAATAAGAATGAGCTCGCTACAGTTTTTAGTAAAGCTGACCAAGCTAGAACCTAAATATTAATTTGATATGACTTTAATCGGTATCCCTTCACAACGTTATCATTATAAAGATTCTGGTTACTAATAGCGCCTCCTAGTTACAATATCAAAATGTAATTAAGTCACTATTTAAATACCAATATTTACAATTTTTATTTAGATTAACAATAAATAACGTCTAGAATTGATATATCCGTAAAAAAAGATATAAAATTTTGAACATTTCGTTATATATTGTAGGAAATTATAATTAACCTTTCAAATTCTCTTTATTAACATGGCAAATGTTTTATGGTTACAGGGAGGCGCATGTAGTGGCAATACCATGTCCTTTCTTAACGCTGAAGAACCAACTGTAGTAGAACTAATTACTGACTTTGGTTTAAACATCTTATGGCATCCTACAACAGGTTTGCAGATAGGAGATCAAGTCCAAGACTTATTAAAAGACATCATTGCAGGAAAAGTTCAAATGGATATTTTAGTTTACGAAGGCTCATTAATTGAAGGCCCTAACGGAACTGGTTCTATGAACTTTTTTGCTGATAGACCAATGAAAGATTGGATTAAAGAATTATCAGAAGTTGCTGGTTACGTCGTAGCTGTTGGTGACTGTGCAACTTGGGGAGGAATTCCTGCTGTACCACCAAATCCTAGTGAATCGACTGGATTACAATTTCACAAAAAAGAAAAAGGAGGTTTCCTTGGAGCAAACTATGTATCTAAAGGAGGTTTACCTGTAATTAACATTCCTGGTTGTCCTGCACATCCAGATTGGATTTCTCAAATTCTAGTTGCCATTGCTGTAGGTAGAATAGGAGATGTAAAAATTGACGACTTCCACAGACCAAAAACATTCTTTACAGATTTTGTACAAGATGGTTGTACTAACGTTACCAACTTTGCTCAAAAAGTAGATGGCAATTTTGGTAAACGTGGTGGATGCCTGTTCTACGAAGTAGGTTGTAGAGGACCAATGACAAGAGCGAGTTGTAATAATATCCTTTGGAACAGACAATCGAGTAAAACACGTTCAAACCATCCTTGTTTAGGATGTACAGAACCTGGTTTTCCGCATCACGACCTTAAAAAAGGAAGTGTGTTTAACACGATGAAGTATTTAGGAGTATTGCCTAAAGAAGTTCCTACAGGAAGAACAAAATTAGCTTATTATATGGAAGCAGGTTTCCAAAAAGTAATGCCAAAGAACAAACGCATTATGGAATCTTCCAAATAAACAATTAAATCTAAAGAAATGTCAGTTAAAGAATTAAATATATCACCTGTTGGTCGTGTAGAAGGCGATTTAGATGTAAAAGTTTATATCGACAACGGTAAAGTAACACGAGCACATACTCAAGCCGCAATGTTTAGAGGTTTTGAGAAAATTATGGAAGGTAAAGATCCGCAATCAGGACTTATCGTTACACCTCGTATTTGTGGAATTTGTGGAGGATCGCATTTATATTGCGCATCTTCTGCATTAGATACTGCTTGGGGAACAAAGCTTACACCAAACGCACTTTTATTAAGAGCAATTGGTCAAGCTACAGAAACCATACAAAGTATACCTAGATGGTTTTATGCCATCTTCGCCACAGATATGGCTAACAAGAAATATGCAGACAAACCTCTTTATAAAGAAGTAGTAAAACGTTGGTCTGCTTATGTTGGAGAAACATTTCAAATTGGGTTAACCGCTAGTGGTTTACCTGTTCAAGTATATGCATTATTTGGAGGACAATGGCCACACTCAAGTTATATGGTTCCAGGTGGTGTAATGTGTGCGCCAACATTAAAAGATGTAACAAGAGCTCACGCTATTATGGCACAATTTAAAAACGACTGGTTAGAGCCAGTTTGGTTAGGTTGTACTATTGAGCGTTATTTAGAAATTAAATCTTGGGATGATATGCTTGCTTGGTTAGAAGAAAGCGACTCTCATAAAAATAGTGACCTGGGTCTTTATATTAGAGCTGGATTAGAATTTGGCTTAGACGGTTTTGGAAAAGGCGTTGAAAAATTCTTAGCATTCGGTACATACCTACATAAAGACTTATACAATCATCCAACTATTGAAGGTCGTAATAAAGCTTTAATTAGTTCTAGCGGATTTTTTGATGGCGAAAATTGGCACGAATTTGATCACTTAAAAGTTAGTGAGCACGTTAAACATTCATGGTATAACGATCAAGAAGATGGTTTACATCCTTGGGACGAGCCATTACCAACACCAGCAAAATCTCAAACGTTACACGATTCAGATTTTGACGGTCAATACTCATGGTCTAAAGCACCAAGATACGATGGTCACGCAGTAGAAGCAGGACCAATCGCGCGTTGTTTAATGAATGGTAATCCTAATAATTTAGATCATCAAATTAAAGATCCTTTCTTTATTGATGCTTACAGAAAATTAGGTGGAGCAAGTGTGTTTACAAGAGTTTTAGCTCGTGTACACGAAGCGCCTAGATTATACAAGTTAATAGACCAATGGTTATCTGAAATTGATTTAGATGGCGAATTCTATATCAAACCAGTTGAAAAAGATGGTAAAGGTTTCGGCGCAACAGAAGCTGCTCGTGGATCTTTAGCACACTGGGTAGAAATTAAAGATGGTGTTATTAAAAACTATCAAGTTATGGCACCAACAACTTGGAATGTTGGACCTAATGATGCCGAAGGTAATCCTGGACCAATTGAAGCTGCTTTAGTTGATACTGAAATTGAAGATCCTTCAGATCCAGTTGAAGTTGGTATCGTAGCACGTTCATTTGACTCGTGTTTAGTTTGTACAGTACACGCACACGATGAGAAAAGTGGTGTAGAGTTATCAAAATTCAAAATCTAGAATTTATAAATTATTGAATTTCAAACCTGTCAGATTTAATAATTTGGCAGGTTTTCATATTTTATATTATTAAAAAATTCAACTATGAAAACAGCTATTATGGGATTTGGCAATCCTGTTAGAAGTGATGATGCTATTGGTATTTATGTCATTGAAGAAATTCAAAAACACATAAAAGACACAGACAATATTAGTGTTTTTGATATGGGAACAGCTGCTTTTGAAGTGCTTTTCGGACTAAAAGGTCACAATAAAATCATCATTGTAGATGCAGTAATCAACACTAACGAGCCTAATGGGACACTTTTTAAAGTACCTGCGGAAGAAGTGTTGCGCGCACCAGAAGAAGATCCAATGGTTTTTCTTCACGGGATGAAATGGGATCAAGCACTATCCTACGCAAAAAAAATAATGCAAGACGAGTATCCTGAAGATATTACGGTGTATTTAATTGCTGTAGAAAACACAAGATTAGAAGTAGAATTGAGCCAACCTGTTAAAGAAGCAGGTGATAAAGTAGTTAATCTTATTTTAAAAGAATTAGAAATTGCCGTAAACTAATGCTTCATCTTAAATCAGAACATCTATACATCAATCATCAACTTGTAGAACAAGTTTTTAGTAATGTTGGATATGTTTATGCAGCATATAACAAAGAACAAAAGCAATTATTAATTACACCAATTACAAGCCAATGGTTTGTAAAAATGAATAAAAAACCATCACAGTTCTTATTAAAATCTCGTAACTTAATTGGTGATAAAACCGTTGCCATTAGAGAAATTTTAATTGATAACGATTTACCAATTCAAGATCGTGATTTAGATTATGAATTAATAGAAAAAACAGAGCTTTTGAAGATAAAACTATGAGTACCAATAAGGACAGTAAATGGTTGCTAGATGCCGAAGTACAAAGCAAAATCGAGTACGTAAAAGGCAGATGGCAAGTATCTTTAGTGTTTATAGACACCAAAGATCCAAACCATATTCTTGTTCAAACTATTGGTGATTATAGATCAAAAAGATTAGCAGAAATTGGTGCAATGTATATGCAGCAAAACGCAGCAAAAGACGTTAGAGGCACACAAAAAGTAAACAAAGATGATTACAATTTTAACAACAACTAATCATAAAAACGAAGTTGAACAAGTCATAAAATCTGTTGACAGATTAGAAGAATTGGTTTCAATTTCAATAGAAAACACCAACGATTTAAACCTTTTAATTGTTGAAGATAACTGCATCACAAAACCATTAGATTGGTTTGATATGCAACCACCTTTTATACTTCCAAAAGTTGAATTTACCCAGAATAACTTACTAGCATTTGTATTTTATGCTATAGGCAATCATCAAAAAGCGTTTGACTATTTAAAGGAAGACACAGAAGTTTATAACACTATTTTAGCAGCAACCAAAATTCAATTTGGTTACGAGATTTCTGAAGATCTATATCAAAACATCAGCAATTCAAAGCACAATTTATGTGTTGTTCATCAATATGGAAATTATGAAAATCGCTTTCACATTTCCGAATTAATGCAAGCTTATGAAGATGCAATACATTCAGCAGAAGATATCGAACTAAAAGCATTTTCAGCAAAACATTACATCAATTTATTAATCGATATTCAGCAATACGACAAAGCTGAAACTTTAGCAAAATCAATGCTAGAAAACTCGCTTTCCGATGAAGCTACAAATGCATTAAAAGTTCAGTTGGCAACAGCAATGATGCAACAATTGAAAGTTCCTTTTAATACCAAATCATTACACCAAATTTCAACTTTATTTGAAGAAGCGATTTCGTTTTATGAAGATAAAGACCTAAAAATTCAAGCAGGTTTATTATTAATTGATGCTTCCGAAATTGCGAATTATAAAGAAGATTTCATCGTATCTAAAGATTACATCAACAAAGCTATTTTATACTTTAAAGAGGCTGATATTCCTGAATTTTTAGGTGAAGCTAGTCAGCGTAAAGCCACGTTATTATACACGTGGAGCAAAAATGGGCAACCGCAATATTACAAAGCTGCAATTAACGCATATCAAGATACTTTAAAGGTATTTAAACGTGATACACATCCTGATAAGTTTGCCGAAATTCATCATAATATGGCATTAATTTATTCGGAAATACCAGTATCGCCAGAAGAAAAACCAATGTGGACAGCCTTTTGCGCCTCATCTTTTAAAGAAGCATTGGCGTATTTCACAAAAGAGCAATTTCCTTATGAATATGCGATGATCAGTCATAATTACGCTACAGCTTTAATCAACTTTCCTGAAGCGAAATTGCATAGTAATTTTGACAAAGCAAACGGATTGTTTAATGAAGCTTTAAGTGTGAGAACTGCTGAAAATTTCCCGTTTGAACGTGCTTCAACATTAATCAATCAAGTCGAATTATATTGGTTGTTAAATAACGAAAATAGCGAAGACGAAATCGACAAAATAAATCAAATGAAAAGCAAATTAGACGAAGTTAAACAGCTAACAACTGATGCTTCAATGTTAGAAAAAGTTGCTTTTCACGAAGAAAAAATAGAATCTCTAAAATCCGTTTTATAATGCACGAAACATCCATAGTAAACAGCATTATGAAAACTCTTGAAATGGAGTTTGAGCAAGAAAAGCTAAATAAGATGAAAGCCATACATCTTAAAGTTGGCATTTTATCTAATATAGAACCTAGATTGTTGCACAATGCCTACAGCGCTTATCATTTAACGCATCCAGAATACAGTAATGTAGGCTTGCATATTGAGTCTGTAGACATTAAAATTAAATGCGACGTTTGTAATCACGTCACGGAAGTTAAAAACTATCGATTTATTTGCGAAAATTGCGAAAGACCTTGCAAAAATCTCATTCAAGGAGAAGAAATGTTAATCCATAAAGTAGAATTTGAAGACTAAAAATGCTAAAAGCAACTTTATCACATACTAACGCGCTTTACGAAAAGCTAAAAACCATATGGGAAAGCAAAACTAGCCTATACGTTACTAGTGTGATTTTGGTTGTAACATTTGTGGTCTGTTCTATAATTAGTTATCTCGTTTACCAAGACTTCATAAACATAGGTGCTTACAATAGTTATTTTAAAAACCCTTTCTTTTCAATAGAAATTGTGTTTACGCTTCTTCTTATTACCGAACTTTTTAGTCTAATCTTTGTATTACCAAGGTCTGTAGCCAAATCTGTTAGTAAACAGTTTGAACTTTTATCGCTTATTTTTTTACGAGATGGCTTTAAAGAATTTAGTCATATTGGTACTGACTTTTCTTGGCATTCTTTAAAAACGCCAATAACAAATATGTTTATTTATGGTTTTGGTGCAATTACAATTTTAATACTTTTAGGATTTACACATAAGCTGCAAAAACACATTAAATTAACCAATACAGAAGACGACCAAGAACAATTTATCAGACTAAAAAAACTACTAGCTTTATTGCTTTTAGTAGCGTTTGCTATCGTTGGTTTTATAGATGTAAAAACCTTGCTTATGACAGGCACTTACCTTCATTCTTTCAAATCGTTTTATACTGTTTTAATATTTAGCGACATTGTTATTGTACTTATAGCACTGCGCTACACCTTAAATTACTACAAGATTTTTAGATATTCTGCATTTGTCTTGGCAACTATTTTAATACGAATTTCTTTATCTGCTAAACCTGTAATCGATGTAATTATAGGTGTTGCAGCCACAATATTTGTCTTAATACTAACTTTAGCATATAATTATTTTAGTAACGAATTACCCGAAAAAATTAAAAAAGCATAATATGAGCATAGAAAAATCAACAAAAGCAGCTCGCGGAACCGTTCAATGCGAGAATACAAATCTTAACTTATTAAAAGCTAACGATTTTGTGGCAGATATCATTAAAAAGGAAATGGCTAAACACAAAACGCTTTTAGTCAATATTACCTCTTCTGCTGGTAGCGGAAAAACCACCTTAATGCAAAAAACTGCCGAAAAACTTAAAGACAAAATCAAAATTGCTGTAATGGTTGGCGATCTTGAAACCGAGCGTGATGCAGAACGCATTAGACAAACAGGTATTCACGCATTACAAATTGTAACTGGCGGCATTTGCCACTTGGAAGCGCAAATGATTCATCAAGTTTTAGATCAATTTGATTTAGAAAATACAGACCTTTTATTCATAGAAAACGTAGGCAACTTGGTTTGTCCTGCGTCATTTGATTTAGGTGAAGATTACCGCGTCACGCTTATGGCAACAACTGAAGGTGATGATAAACCAAAAAAATATCCTCGTATGTTTTTAACTAGTGATATGATGTTGGTTTCAAAAGCAGATTTGTTACCGTATTTACCATTTTCTGTAGAAGCTGTAACCAAAGATGCACGCGAAGTTAATCACGAGTTGGAAGTTATTCAAATTTCATCTTTAACAGATGAAGGTATTGACGCTTGGTGCGATTGGTTATTAGAAAAAGTGAAGCAAAAAAAAGAAGCTTAATCCTTGTCTAAAACCTTTAAAATACAAATTAATGGACGAGTCCAAGGTGTTGGATTTCGTCCTTTTGTTTTTAATCTTGCCCAAAAACTTGGGTTAAAAGGTTCGGTTAGCAACAACCAAAATGGTGTGCTTATTTTTATTAATTCTGAAAGACATAATGCTGAAAATTTTTTAGATGAAATAAAAAATAATCATCCTAAAGTTGCTGTAATTACACAAACTTCAATTGAAGAAGTTACTTCTAAAACCTTTGAAAGTTTCAATATCATTTTAAATGAAACTAAAGCTGAAATAAACATTCCACTTACACCAGATTTTGCTATATGCAACAATTGTAAAACTGAAGTTTTAGACACCAAAAACCGAAGGTATAATTACGCATTTACAACGTGTACACAATGCGGTCCGCGTTATTCTATCACAAAAAAATACCCTTTTGAAAGGCATAACACAACCATTTCAAAATTTGAAATGTGTCCGAATTGTTTGGAAGAATATAATAATCCAATTGATAACAGGTTTCATTCCCAAACCAACAGTTGCGCAACTTGTGGTATTCAATTAGAATTTTTAGATAACAAGAATAATATTATTGAAACCAACCAATCAAAAATTATTGAAACTGTTGTCAGTAAACTAGAGCAAGGCAATATCATTGCTGTAAAAAACACCAACGGTTATTTACTATGTTGCGACGCTACAAATACTGAAACCATAAATCAGTTACGTGAACGCAAGCAACGTCCAAACAAACCGTTTGCAATATTATATTCTAGCATTGAAGATATTTCAAATGAGTTTGTCTGTTCAGCCCAAGAACTTGAAACACTACAATCTAACATTGCGCCAATTGTCATTTTAAAAAACAGTAAAAACACGACCATTGCCACCAATGCAATAGCGCCAAATTTAAATCAAACAGGTGTGATGTTACCATCTTCTGCACTGTTGAATTTATTCAGCAAAACTTTTAATAAACCATTAGTTGCCACTAGCGGAAATATTCATAAATCGCCAATTATTTCAGAAAATGATGAGGCTATTTCAAAGCTCAATCAAGTGTATGATTTTATATTAAATCATAATTTGGATATCGAATTTCCGCAAGACGATTCTGTTGTTCGATTTGCAAATGACGAACAACTTATTGTACGTCGCTCTCGCGGAATGGCACCAAGTTTTTTAGATATTAACACCAGTTTTGAAAAACCTATTCTGGCAATGGGCGCACATTTAAAAAGCACATTTACTCTACTTCCAAACCAAAATTGCTACACCTCACAATACTTTGGCAACTTGGATAGTTTTGATGTTTTTGGTCGCTACCAAAACACTATCAATCAATATTTAGGTGTTTTTAATATAATACCAAAAGTGATTTTAGTAGATGCGCATTCGCAATATCAAAGTTCTGTTTTAGGTAATGATTTAGCTGAAAAAATCAATGCTGAAGTTTATAAAATTCAGCATCACAAAGCGCATTTTGCAAGTGTTTTAGGTGAGCATCAATTGTTCAATACTGAAGAAAAAATATTAGGTGTTGTTTGGGATGGCACTGGTTTAGGTGACGATAATCAAATTTGGGGCGGCGAATTTTTCACCTATCAAAATAATACCATAAATCGCTTAACACATTTTGAGTATTTTGATTGGATAGCCAATGATAAAATGGCTAAAGAGCCAAGATTGAGTTTATTTAGTTTGATAGAAGACAAAACGTCAATCAAAGATAAATTCACTGAAACCGAGTTTAAAATTTACAGCAAAACGCTTGAAAATAATACGCTAAAAACCTCATCCGTAGGCAGATTATTTGATGCGGTTTCAAGCATTTTAAACCTTTGCGATAATAACACTTTTGAAGCTGAAGCTAGTATGCTTTTAGAACATTCTGCTTCAACCTATCCAAACAAAAATTGTATTGATTTTTTAGAAGGTGAAACATCACTTTCATCAAAAAAAATAATAGAAAACATTCATTTTCATCTTAAAAACGGTGAGAAAACAAACAAATTAGCTGCTAGTTTCATTTATACGCTAGCGCTTTCAATCATAAAAATTTCAGAAAAAGAAAATATAAAAACCATTGCTTGTAGTGGTGGCGTTTTTCAGAATGCTGTCTTGATCAAAATGCTTTCAGAAATGACAGAAAAATCAAACATTATTTTGAAAATAAATTGTAAATTGTCTACTAATGATGAGAATATCTCATTTGGGCAATTGATGTATTATCAACATTGTAAAAATTAAATTATGTGTTTAGCTGTACCTGGACAAATTAAAAGCATAGAAATGCAACACAACGATACCGTAAGAATGGCAAAAATTTCTTTTGGTGGCATTGTAAAAGAAGCGAGTTTAGAAATGTTACCAGATGCCAATATTGGCGATTACGTGTTGGTACACGTTGGTGTTGCGATTAGTAAAGTGAATGAAGAAGAAGCCCAAAAAACCTTTAAATATTTAGAGGAAATTGGTGAATTAGGTGAACTTGAAGATGTTGAAGATTACCTACCGAAAAAGGAATAGCTTATGAAGTATATGTCAGAATACCGAGATCCTGAATTAGCAAAACAGTATCTTGAAGAAATAAAAAACACCGTAACGCAACCTTGGTCGATTATGGAAGTTTGTGGCGGACAAACGCACAGTTTGGTTAAAAACGGAATTATAGAAATGCTTCCAAAAGAGGTCACTATGATTCACGGACCTGGTTGTCCTGTTTGTGTAACACCATTACGATTAATTGACAAAGCAGTTCATTTGGCGTTACAAGAAAATGTAATTTTATGCTCTTTTGGCGATATGTTGCGTGTTCCTGGTTCTAAAAAAAGTTTACTCGAAGCCAAAGCCGAAGGTGGTGATGTGCGTATTTTATATTCGCCTTTAGAAGCGGTAAAAATTGCCGAAGATAATCCTGATAAAGAAGTCGTATTTTTTGCTGTTGGTTTTGAAACTACTGCGCCAGCAAACGCTTTATCTGTTGTTCACGCACATAGAAAAAACCTTAAAAATTATTCCATTTTAGCATCTCACGTGTTAGTACCACCAGCAATGAAAGCGGTAATTAACGATGAAGAAAGTAAAATTGACGGCTTTTTGGCTGCAGGACACGTTTGTACCATTATGGGAAATGCAGAATATCATCCACTTTCTGAAGAATTTAAAGTACCAATTGTCGTCACTGGTTTTGAACCTTTAGACGTGTTGCAAGGTATTTTAATGGTTATTCGTCAATTAGAACAGCACAAAGCGCAAGTAGAAAATCAATATTCTAGAATTGTTAAAGAAGAAGGAAATCCTAACGCTCAAAATATGATTTTTGAAGTCTTTGAAATTCAAAATCAAACGTGGCGTGGTATAGGTGAAATTCCTGAAAGTGGTTACGGTATCAAAGAAAAATATGCGCAATTTGATGCCATTAAAAAATTCAACATTGATATTGAAGAAGCGCCAGAAAACCCAGAATGTATCTCTGGTCAAATAATGAAAGGCATCAAAAAACCTTTTGAATGCGCCCAATTTGGTAAAAAATGTAAACCTACAAATCCGCTTGGTGCGCCAATGGTAAGTAGCGAAGGTGCTTGCGCTGCTTATTATCATTTTTCAGGAATGGTAGAAGCCTAAATCCAACTAATTATGTCTCAATCAAAAAACCTAAAAATGCAACTGCAATGTCCTATGCCAAAGTTAGACTTTGATGTCATTACACTTGGTCACGGAAGCGGTGGCGTTTTAACCAATAAATTACTAGATAGTGGCGTTTTCGACATCTTACAAAACGACATTTTAAACGAGCGTCACGATGGTGCTTTTCTTAATTTAGAAGGAAAAACAGCCTTTTCTACAGATAGCTTTTTAGTAAGTCCAATCTTTTTTCCTGGTGGAAACATTGGCGAATTAGCAGTTAACGGAACGGTTAACGATTTGGCTATGTGTGGCGCAATCCCAAAATATTTATCCTTAAGTTTTATTATTGAAGAAGGTTTAAAAATGACCGAATTTTGGGAAATTTTAGTGGCTATAAAATTCGCTTGCGAAAAAGCTGGCGTACAAGTGGTAACTGGCGATACGAAAGTTGTTGAAAAAGGAAAAGGTGACAAAATCTTTATCAATACTTCTGGTGTTGGCAACATTCATCCAAAAGCAAATATTAGCGCGAAAAACATAAAAGTTGGCGATAAAATTATTGTTAGCGGTAATGTCGCTTCTCACGGAATGGCAATTATGTCTGTTCGTGAAGGTTTAGAATTTGAATCTCAAATTGAAAGCGATACTACTAATCTTAACCATTCTATTTTAAATTTAATTGAAAAATTTGGTAGTGATATTCATTTGGTAACCGATCCAACTCGTGGTGGCGTTGCAACGGTTTTAAATGAAATTGCTAAACAAGTTAATCTCGGAATCGATATTTTTCAAAGAGATATTCCTATTGAAATTCAAGTGGCAAGTGCTTGTGAATTGTTAGGTCTTGATCCTTTATATGTGGCTAACGAAGGTTTATTTTTAAGTTTCGTTTCAGAAGACAATGCAGACCAAATTTTAACCGAATTACAACTAGATGAAAATGGTAAAAATGCCAAAATCATTGGACAAGTTGTAGAGACACATCCAAAACAAGTCATTTTAGAAAGTGCAATTGGTGGCAAACGTGTGATTAGTATGTTACCCGGCGAACAACTTCCAAGAATTTGCTAAAATGGATTACAGTACTTTAGGTAATTGCGTGAAAAACGCATACACATTTAAGGGCTCTAAAACCAAACCTTTTTTAGCACCAAGAGGCGTTTTTGTGGCAAATAATATGTTGTTTGTTTCAGATACTGGACAAAATAGAGTTTTTATTTGGAAGACCATTCCAACTACAGAATTTGCAGAACCAGATGTGATTTTAGGTCAAGAAGCGATTGAAGATTCTGGTCGAAATCAAAACGCCAATGTATCGTCAAAAACCTTACATTATCCTTCTGGAATTTGGAGTGACGGAAAAACATTAATTGTTGGTGATGCGTGGAATCATCGTGTGTTGATTTGGAATCAAATACCAACCCAAAATGCACAACCTGCAGATGTGGTTTTAGGGCAACCAAATTTTGAAACCAACCAACCTAATGTTAAAGGTCAAGCGGCGAATCCAACATCGCAAACTTTAAATTGGCCTTATGGCGTGTTTTCTGATGGTGAAAAACTTTGGATTGCAGATACAGGAAATAGACGTATTTTGTTCTACAACGAGATTCCGAAAGACAATTTTGCTAAAGCTGATGATATTATTGGGAAACCAGATTTTGATACCAGAGATTATGAAAATCAGGATCCTATTTGGCCATATTCGGTTAAAATAAATGATAACGGACAAATGGCTGTTGCCGACACACAATTTTACCGCGTTTTAGTTTGGAATAACTGGAAAGACGCGTTTAAAAATCGAGCAAACCTTATTATCGGACAAGATAATTTTGATGCTTGTGGCCAAAATCAATTTAGATTAGCACCAGAAGCCAACACCTTGAATTGGACTTACGATGCTTGTTTTTACAAAGACGGTTTATTAGTCAACGATACAGGAAACAGTCGTGTTTTAGGATTTAAAAACTTACCTAAAAATAATAACGAAGCTGCAGATTTTTTAATTGGACGACCAGATTTTAACACGAGTAGCGAGTACAAAGGAAACTTAACAGGGACGCAAAGTGCTATTTATTGGCCTTTTTCAATTACAACTTTTGAAAATAAGTTATTTTTAGCCGATACAGGAAATCATCGTTTGGTTATTGCCGATTTACAGACTTAAATACAACCAATAAATTCCGACGATTAAAGCAAACAACCCACCAGCAAGTCTAATCATTTTTAAAATTGAAAGATTACCTTGACTTCCTTTGGTTAAGCTACCTAAAATAAAGGTATAAACACTCATTGAGACAACTGTTCCAATAGCAAAACCAATAATATATTGGACACTTTCAGTAGTACTTTCAAAACCTAAAGCTGGTAATAACAACAAAAAATGAGCTACACCAGCCAAACCGTGTAATATACCAATACTAAAAGAGGATATTTGCTTCTTTTTTGTTTGTGTGGTATGCTTTCCGTTTTGGTGATTGGCTTCGTGCGTATGCAAATACACATCATCATCGTGAGTATGAATATGAGGTCTTTTACTAATGCGTTCTTTGTAAAATAATTTATACAAAGACCACAAACCGATACCAATTAGCACAATAGCAACTAATTGTTCACTGTGTTCCGAAATCATTTCAACAGGAATAGCTTCCTTAAAGGCTAAAAATAATAAGCCAATAATTAGCATACCTAACAAGTGACCAAATCCCCAAAAAAAGCCAATTTTCCATACTTTTGATCTTGATTCTAAAGCAATTGGTGTCACTGCTGCTAGATGATCTGGACCAGAAACAACGTGTAAAGCAGAAGCTATTATTCCAGCAAATAAAGGGATTTCGGTCGGCATAAAAGATTGGTTTAGTTGCTATAAATATACATAAAAGGACCTATTAGATCAATCATTTCATTACTTAAAAGTAAGTATCTTTTCTTATCATTAAATTCTTAATAAATCTCTTAAATTCAAAACACTTTAAACTAATATCTTAAAATCATTACCTTGCATAAAAACAAAAAAATAAATGAGTAAATCTGACACCAGCCATCACGACGAGCGTATCGCTAATATGAGTTTTGCATCTGTATATCCTCATTACCTTACCAAAATTGAAAAGAAAGATAGAACCAAGGAAGAATTACATGAAGTCATTGAATGGCTAACTGGTTATGATGAAAACAAACTCAATGAACTCATTGAGCAGAAAGTTAATTTTAAAGACTTCTTTGAGAATGCCAACCTTAATGAAAATGCACATCTTATAAAAGGTGTTATCTGTGGTTATAGAGTTGAGGATATTACCAATACTACCACACAACAATGTAGGTATTTAGACAAACTTGTAGATGAGTTAGCAAAAGGTAGAAAAATGGAAAAAATTCTCCGTCAACCATAAATTTTCCATTTTAAAACATGCCAAAAACGCTATATCGCATTTATGTTGTAGAACTTTCTAAACGTGTCTATACTGAAAACACAAAGTTTAGAAATGCAAATCCGCAATATAATGGTGTGTTAGAGTGTTTGTATGTTGGTATGACGAGTAAAAGTCCTAAAGAACGCTTTGAGCAACACAAAACAGGCTACAGAAACAAAAAAGGACATAAACTATCGTCTAATATTGTAGAAAAATATGGCTTGTATCTTCGGCCAAGCCTTTATAATCATATAGATCCTTTTTTAACGCGAAAAGAGGCTTTAGCAGCCGAGAAAGCAATCACTTTAGAGTTGCGTAGAGAACGTTACGCAGTTTGGTCTAATTAGACACTAAAAATTTATCTAAAGTTTCTTCGTAGATGGCTTCATATTGTGGCACAATAGTATGAATATCAAACTTCTTAGATTGTGCTTTGGCATTAGCTTTAAATGTTTTTAAAGTATCAGAGTCTTTAAGTATTTTAATAGCGTTGGCAGACATATCTGCAACAGCATTAACATCACTTAGGTAACCAGAATACCCATCGATATTTACTTCTGGCAATCCACCTGTATTTGTAGATATTACTGGCACACCACTTGCCATAGCTTCTAAAGCTGCTAAACCAAAACTTTCAGTTTGTGATGGCAGTAAAAACAAATCACTAAAACATAGGATACGGTCTATTTCATTACTGTTTCCAAAGAAAATAACCTTATCACTAATACCTAATTCTTCAACTAAAATTTCAGCTGTTTCTTTTTCTGGCCCTTCACCTACCATCATTAACTTTGCAGGAAATTCTTTCTGAATATTATAAAAAACCTTAATCACATCTGGTATTTGCTTTACTTCTCGCATATTACTAATATGCGTAATGATAAACTCATTATCTTCTGCCATCATAGCGCGTTGACAATCCGTAAAATTATTTAGATGTTTATCCAAATCAATAAAGTTTGGCACAACATGAATGTCTTTTTTAATATCAAAAAGACGCATGGTATCCTTCTTTAAACTTTCAGAAACCGAAGTAACGGCATCAGATTTATTAATACTAAAGGTTACTGCTGGCTTATAAAACGGATGACTACCAACAAGCGTAATGTCAGTACCGTGTAATGTTGTAACAATTGGTACAAGAATACCTTTATCTAAAAGCATTTGCTGTGCCATATATGCCGCATAAGCATGTGGTATTGCATAATGCACATGTAACAACTCTATACCATAAAGTTGTACCATATCTACCAACTTACTAGACAATGCCAACTCATAAGGTTGATAATGAAATAAAGGGTATTCAGGAACATGTACTTCGTGAAAATGAACATTGTTACTCAACAACTCTAAACGTACTGGTTGACTATAGGTTATAAAGTGAATTTCGTGACCTCGTTTAGAGAGTTCTAAACCTAATTCTGTGGCTACTACACCACTACCACCAAATGTTGGGTAACAAACGATTCCTATTTTCATGTATTACTATTTATTGCCTGCCTTATGGCAGACATTTTTTTTAATGTGCACATGGAACATCCTATTATGATCTTTGCTTAACAATTTATAATTAATCATGGATGTTTCATCTAAAACTTTTGAATGATTAAAGTTAACATCTGTAAAGTCTCAAGACTATCTAAATCCTTACAACTTTTATTACAAGTGTTAAATTTAGAGGATTTGAAGAAGTGTGCAGTAATTTTTAGCACTTTTTAACTTATGCGATTAGTCAATTATAGCTTCGTAAATTAGGCGCTGAATCTCTGTTCTTATGTTTTCTCTGAGTAATAGATTTTTACCAGCTTCTGGATAGGTTCTGTTTGCCAAAAAGACATAAACGATTTCTTCTTCAGGATCTGCCCAAGCATAAGTACCTGTAAATCCTGAATGTCCGAAACTAGTCATAGAAATACATCCACAGGTTGGCCCTTCTTCTCCTAATTGTGGTTTGTCAAAACCTATACCTCTCCTGTTATCACTTTCACAATAATAACAGGTATTAAACTTATCTATGGTTTCGGATTTAAAGTAACGTTTGCCTCCATAAAAGCCTTTCTGTAAGTACATCTGCATAATTTTAGCCACATCGTTGGCATTGCTAAAAATACCAGCATGACCTCCAATTCCTCCTTGCATTGCTGCTCCCATATCGTGCACATAACCATGTACTTTTTTGTATCTGTAATAATTATCTACTTCTGTTGGTACAATATCTTTAAGACTGAATGTTTGTCTTGGATTGTATGTTGTGTAGTTAGCACCTAGTGATTTGTAAAACCGATCTTGAGTGATTTCATGTAAAGATTTATCATAGAAGCCTTCTAAATATTTCTTTAAAATATAATATGGTAAATCGCTATAACGATAACGAAGACTAGATAACAAATCACTTTCTTTTATAATTTCTTGAATAGAATCCTTGTAATCATTTCGCATAAAAAGCGTATTGGTAACTTCTACCTCAAAACCTTTTGTAGGTTTGGTTCTGTAGTATTTAGGGTCTGGTTTTTTGGTTACAGAATCTAAGGTTGCATAATAAAAAGGAATCCAAGGTTTTAACTGCGCATAGTGCGACAACATCTTTTTTAATGTGATGTTCTTCTTATTAGACTTTTTATACTCAGGAAGCAAGTCACCCAACTTAGAATCTAAAGACACAGAACCTTGCTGCTCAAGTTCCATAAGTACAGGAAGAGTAGCGAGAATCTTTGTTAAAGATGCCACATCATAAATATCATCAAAATCTACCTTGTTCTTTTTTGAATAGGTATGATACCCAAAATTCTTGTTGTAAATGACTTTTCCTCGTCTAGCCACCAAAAGCTGAATACCTGGAGTCATTCTGTTTATAACGGCATGATTAGCTACAGAGTCTATTCTACTTAAACGTTCAGAGTCCATACCAACACGTTCTGGTAACCCATAACTAAGACTAGATAATGAATTGTATGTAATACTTGTACCTACTGGAAAAAATGCTCCAGCGCTTACAGGCAGTTTACCTTTAGCATCTATGCCACCAAAAATAAGTTGTGCAGATTTTTGTTGTGCAATATCACTATTCTGATAGCTCATCACAATGGCTTCTATATTTTCTACAGAAAGCAAATCATTTAACGCATATGGTCTGGCAAATACATCTAAAATTACGGTAGTATTTCTAGAAATTTCATACAACCAAGCCAATTCTTTTTGTGAGAACTCGTAAGCTTTCCAAGGGTTATCATTAGACTTATGAAAACCGATAACTACGGTATTATAATTCTGTAGTTTGGTAATGATTTCGTCTAGTTTCTCACCTTTTATATGGTGGACTTTAGTGTACTTTTTTAATTCGTTATAAAACGTTGAGCCGCTAACATCACCTAATTCAACATAAGCCACATTTTTGGTCTGCAAATCTCTAAGTGGTAACAAATTATTTTCATTCTTCACCACTGTAATTGCGTTCTCCATAAGGCTTTCGTAAAGCACATCGTCTTTAATTCTGTTTAAATCATTATCTAAACCATACAAACCAATTGGAGAGTAGTTATGCAAACCAACCTTATACTTTGCCATAAGGATTTTCTTAACCGAATGAGATAAGCGTTCTTCGGTTATTTTTTTATTTTCATAAGCATCTATAATCCTATTGATGCCTTTTTCAGGATTTTCAGACATTAATAAAACATCATTACCTGCAAGAAATGCCATTAAATCTATTTCTCCACCAGTAGAAAGCGTTCCGGTAGTAATACCATCAACATTTTTTGCTACATAATCCGCTGCACCTTTCATGGTTAAAGCATCTGTAAAAATTAAGCCTTTAAAGCCTAATTCGCCTTTTAGAATATCTGTAACAATATGTTTTGACAAAGACGACGGAAACCCGCTTCGCTTTTCTAAACTTGGAATATTAAGGTGCGCAACCATAACGCTAGACAAACCCTCGTTTATGAGTTTTCTGTAAGGATACAACTCAATAGAATCTATTCGTTTTTCGCTAAAAGACACTGTTGGCAAAGTCTTGTGCGAATCATCTTCGGTATCACCATGACCAGGAAAATGCTTAGCATTAGCTAATACACCAGCACTTTGCATACCATTCATAAAAGCTAAACCTTTGGCAGTAACATTATCTCTGTCTTCTCCAAAGGATCGGTTGCCTATAATTGGATTTTTTGGATTGGTATTAATATCAACCACTGGAGCAAAATTAAAGTGTACACCTAAGCGCTTGCAGTGCTCTCCTATTTGTCTTCCGGTTTGCTCAACTAAACTATCATTAGTTATGGCTCCAAGTGTCATATTCCACGGAAAAGCATAGGTAGAATCTAATCGCATGCTCAAACCCCATTCTGCATCCATACCTACCAATAATGGTACTTTTGATGCTGCTTGTAAAAGGTTATTTAATTTAGCTTGTCTGTGTGGTCCACCTGTTGAGTAAATAACACCTCCTATGTGTTGATCTTTAATTAAATTAACAATCCTATTGTTAGCTTTATCATTATCTTTAGAAAACACCTGAACCATAAAAAGCTGTCCTACACGCTCTTTTAAGGTCATTGAATTATAAATACTATCTACCCACTTTTGTTGTTGAGCAGCATCTTTAGTTAACAATGGATTGGGTGTTGCTTCTTGGGCAAAATTAAGCTGAATACAAAAAGCTATAAGAATAAGGGACAAATATCGCATACATTAATCTTTTCTCGTTTCTAAATTACAATAACGAATACTATGCCAAAATAGCATATTTAATAAGAAGTAAAAAGACTTTAGGATAGTTTTATAAACCGTATAATTAACAGTTAAAGGTCGTTATACCAAATCTATATGGCGATCGTGATAGCCCAACAAATAAAGAACACCATCTAGACCAATACTTGATATTGAATTTTGAGCATTATCCTTAACTTTTGGTTTGGCATGAAAGGCAATGCCCAAACCAGCAAGATTAAGCATTTGCAAATCGTTAGCACCATCACCAATAGCTATGGTTTGTTGAATATCAATACCCATATTATCCGCCAATAACTGAAGATACTCTGCTTTTTTATTACCATCTACAATATCACCAATATAACCGCCAGTCAATACTCCATCTTTAATCTCTAACTCATTTGCAAAAACAAAATCTATATCTAATTTTTCCTGAAGATATCTACCAAAATAGGTAAAACCACCTGAAAGAATAGCGGTTTTATAACCGTAATTATGTAGCGTATCTATTAGTCGTCTTGCGCCTTGAGTAATTGGCAAATTCTCTGCGATATCTTTTAAAACATCTTCGCTAAGACCTTCTAAAAGCTTCATTCGTTTTTTGAAACTTTCCTGAAAATCGATTTCGCCTTGCATGGCAGATTCCGTAATGGCTTTAACCTTTTCTCCTACTCCTGCGCGTTCTGCAAGTTCGTCTATAACTTCAGTCTGAATTAATGTAGAATCCATATCAAAGCACACCAAACGACGATTACGTCTAAACATACTATCTTCCTGAAAAGCAATGTCTACATCTAAATCTTGTGAAATCTCCATAAACTTAGAGGTAAAATCTGATTTATCATTCAGCTTTCCCCTGATGGATAATTGGATAGACGCTCTTGGATATTCCTCTTCTTTGATTAAAGAAGTACGACCCGTTAATCGTTTAATAGAATCTATATTCAGGTTTTTTTCTGAAATGACTTTAGTGACTTCAGAAATTTGTTCAGCTTTTAGCTTTTCGCCTAAAATGGTAACGATATAGCGATCCTTACCTTGCATACTTACCCAATGCTCATAGTTTTCTAAGGAAATTGGAGTGAACTTGGCTGTAATACCCAATTCATAAGCCTTGAATAATAAATCCTTAAGTACAGCTGCTGACTTTTTTCCAGACTTTATTTCAAATAGCATCCCAAGCGATAAGGTATCGTGAATATTAGCCTGGCCTATATCTAAAATCTTAGCATCATATGCTGCTAAAACACTAGTTAAAGACGATGTTAAACCTGGTTTATCTTGTCCTGAGATGTTTAATAAGAAAATATCAGTACCCACTTTCTATTGAAGATTTACAATTTTAGAATGACGAATTTGGTACTGTAAAAATCAACATTCTTTCTAAGAAATGAAAATTATTAAACATACAAATACCGTAATTTTTAGGCGTATTTACTGAGAATTCAATAAGTAAAAACTACTTCACAAACCGACTATGCCAACTCTCACTTGCAGGAACTTCCCAGTTCTCCTTAAACTCTGCGATATTAGTTACCAGATTATTAAAGACTATGGTGTTTTTAGATACTGAATTATTTTTAGCCATTTTTTTGAAATCCATTAATGGCTTATATGCAATGAATTCTCCTTGTTTAAAGGACACATTCATCTTATCCATTAAGTCTACATTATAATCTTTCTCTAACTCTTGAATAAAATGAACAGAAGCGTCTATAGAGCAGCCTGTTGCCATATTAAGATTCTGATTTAAGGCAATAACAATAAAGCGTTTATAAACAATCTTAAATGCGGCTTGCAGGTCTTTACCATGTGCAGTCCAAGCTTCAATAAAGGTTTCAAGTTTAGAGGATAACTCGGTTATTTCTTCTTCAGAAAAGCTTCGGTTGGCTTGGTAAATCCAAACTCGTGATTCTTCTGGTAATGTATCAAAGTCTACTAACATATTAAAGGGCTTCTAGCTTGGTAATTACTTTTTTGGTTATGTATTGCTTCTCACTTAAATCAAACAATTCTACCTCTTTAAATGTCACTGTATACGATTTACCAAAGTTAGATTTCTTAAGAAGCTCATACCCTTCAAACTCTTCTGTGATTAAAAAAATATGTGTTTTGTCAAAATCGTCTTTAGCTTCAAAGTAAGAAATAGCATCATTGTTCATAGAGATTAGTTCTACCTCTATCGTTAATCCTATATCAGTAGAGTCGTCCAAGCCAACGTCATCATCGTCATCAGACACAATATCTACCAACTCCTCTGACGAAAAAATAGATAAAAAATCTTCTACACAAATACCAGCCATAGCAACACCTACATCCTCACCAACTTCTTCTATGTCTTCTAATGTTTTTTTACTGTAATATCTAGATTTAGACTTGTGGGCATTAAAACTTTCAATTAAACAAAGTCCTAAAGCCACTTCCTTGTCTTCCATTTTATCTGTTTTGCTTATTTTTTTCTTAGCAATACATTCGCATGTGTCTTCTGCCATTAGCTCTACAACTTCTTCTTTTGATTTCTTTTGGGCATAACTGTTTACTCCAAAGAGTATAACTAATATTAAAAGTGTGGTTTTCTTCATAAGTATATTTATAGTCTATTAAGAATTAGCAATCAACTAGATTGATTGCTTTTGCATCAAAATATTAACGATTCTGATAAGACATTAAAATCTGATAGTCTTATTTTTTCTTTTTGTATTGGTGCCTAAAAGTTAGTGCCATAAAAAACCCAAAAGCAAAAAAATGAATAAAAACTCTCAGAAATGAGAACTGCTCATCGGTAAAAAAGTTATAATAGCCTTCCATAAACAATGTGAAAATTAGTCCATTTACCACACCATTTATAATTACTTTTTTTAATGAAATCGGTTCTTTTTCCATAGAAACTATTTTTAAGAATTGGCTATTAACTCTGCTATATCCAATACTGAGATTTCGTTTTCTTTTTCCTTAGCTTTTACACCATCGGTCATCATGGTATTACAGTACGGACAACCAGTAGCAATAATATCTGGTTTTGTTTCTAGAGCGTCTTCGGTTCTTAAAACGTTAATGTCCATATTACCTTTTTCTGGTTCTTTAAACATTTGCGCGCCACCAGCTCCACAACATAATGCCGTGTTTTTATGACGCTTCATTTCTATCAAATTGGCATTGGTATTTTTTAGCACTTCTCTTGGAGCATCATACTCACTATTGGCACGGCCTAAATAACAAGGATCATGAAATGTAATACGCTTGCCTTTATATGTATTACCTTCTAAGGTTAAACGACCAGAACTTATAAGCTCTTTTATAAATTGTGTATGGTGTACCACGTCGTAATTACCACCGAGACTTGGATATTCGTTTTTTAAGCAATTGAAAGAATGTGGATCGCAAGTAACGATGCGTTTTACTTCGTAGGCATTTAAAACCTCAATATTCATCATGGCTTGCATCTGAAATAAAAACTCATTACCAGCACGTTTTGCAACATCACCTGTATTGCTTTCTTCTTCACCTAATACAGCAAAATCTACATTGGCCTTGTTTAAAATTTTAACAAAAGCCTTTGATATTTTTTTTGCTCTATCGTCATAACTACCAGCAGAACCTACCCAAAATAAAATTTCGGGTTGCTTCCCTTCTGCCATAAGCTCTGCCATAGTAGGCACCTTAAGTTGTTCGCTCATAATTAATCCTTTTTCTTTTGAGCTATCATTAAATCTTGATAATACGATTTTGCTTTTTCTATCACTGTTGCGGATAACAATTGAAAAAACAAAGGAGAATCAGGATCGTAATTAATCATTGCCCATTTATTGTTTGTAGACTCATCTTTGATGAGTATAGTCATTCTGTTTAACATGTTTAAGTGTACCGTTTTATCTGAAATAAATTCGGCATCCATACCTTGCATCTTCATCATCTTAACCATGGTTTCTTTAGTCTCTTCATCAAAACTTTCATTGTTAAAAGTCATCGACATTTCCATATCATAACTTACAAAAGCATAATCTGAACCTCCTTCTTCGTCTTTAAAAACATCAGAAATTTTATACTCTGGAATTTGTTTAGGAATTTCTATTGAAAACTCAGAATTCCCTTCAAGTGTAGACTTAAATACCGATACCATAGTTTCTTTTGGTACTAAATCGAACACTTTTGGATGTGTCATTTCTATTATAGCATCATAGTCTCGATTATTCATGTCGGTAAACATCTTAGATGCCATGCTATCAATTTCCTTTATAGAATCTTCTGATACTTCTTGTGCAAAGTTTATTGATGTAAAAACAACAACAAACATTATCGTGAAAACGGCTTTAATTGTATGTAATGGTAATACTTTCATTCTATTCTTCGTTAACCCAATTTAAACGGTCCATTTGGTTATAAGGCCAAGGTGCACCGTTGTTTTCAATATTAGTCATCATATTATTCAGCTCCATTGGTGCAGCACTCTGTTCCATGACTAAATAACGACGCATGTCTAAAATTATAGACAATGGATTAATACTTACAGGACATTCTTCTACACAAGCGTTACACGTGGTACATGCCCAAAGTTCTTCATTTGTAATATAATCTCCTAGAAGTTGTTTTCCGTCATCTTTAAATTCTCCACCATTGGCATCGATGTTCTTTCCTACTTCCTCTAAACGATCACGAGTATCCATCATAATCTTACGTGGTGACAATTTCTTGCCTGTTAGATTAGCAGGACATGAGGATGTACAACGACCACACTCTGTACAAGTGTAAGCATTGAGTAGCTGAATTTGGTTTAAATCCATAACATCACTGGCACCAAATTTTGCAGGCTCTTCGTCTTCTGCTCCTTCTGGTGCTGCTGCAAACGGATCTGCATTAGGATCCATCATTAGCTTTACTTCATTAGTAACGGCTTCTAGGTTGTTGAACTTTCCTTTTGGTTCTACACTTCCGAAATAAGTATTTGGAAACGCCAAAAGAATATGCAAGTGCTTAGAAAAATAGAGGTAATTTAAAAAGATTAATATACCCACAATGTGCAACCACCAAGCAGTAAGCTCTATTATATGTAAGGTATCTGGATTATCTCCAAACCATGGTGCTATAAACTGCGAAATAACATTACCATGCCCTAAATTTTGAAACGTGGTATCTGTGGCATTCATTACTAGAAATAAACACATTAATACCACTTCAAAATACAAGATAATATTACCATCATTCTTTGGCCAGCCTTTCATTTCTGAACTAAGGAAACGTTTTAGTTTAATGACATTACGTCGTAACCAAAACACAACTACAGCAACGAGTACCAATACCGCTAAAATTTCGAATGCACCAATTAGAAAACCGTAAACAGACTCTGGTAAAACTTTAAGTCCTATACGATGTGTACCGAAAAGACCATCGATAATGATTTCTAAAACCTCAATATTAATAATGATAAAACCAATATAAACTACAATATGCAAAAAGCCCGCTATTGGTCGTTTTACCATTTTGCTTTGCCCTAAAGCAATTCTAGCCATATTTCGCCAGCGTTCGCTCTTATGATCACTCGCATCGACTTCTCTACCAAGCTTAATGTTGCGAATAAGTGTCTTAATATTTTTTGCAAAATAACCGATACCCAAAACCAGGATAACTGCAAAAAGTATATTTGGTATATATTCCATAAAAATTAATTCTTTTGGTCTTCTGTTGGTGGTTGATACGGAATTTCTTTCTTAGATAAAATCCTTCTGTATCGTGCAGGATGTAATTTTATATCGAGTAATAACTCCTCCATTTCTTTTGATGCTGCTTCAAGATTATTATAAAGGGCATCGTCATTAAGTAGTTTACCAAGTGTACCATCATTACTGTTAACACTTGCTAATAATGTATTTATTGAAGTTAACGACTCATCAAACTTTGAAACGGTTTTAGCCAACTCTATATCTTTTATATCATCTGAAAGCTTTGATAAGTTTTCACTTGTACTATTAAAATTGCTCAAAATTGAATCTATCTTAGCATCATTGGCTTTAATTAGACCTTGCACAGAATAAGATAAAGACTTAAAGGATTTAAGCGTAGCATTTAATTCTTCAATAGTACTTTTTAATCCAGCTTCTGAGTCATCAACTACCATCTTATTAAGATTGGTCATTAATGTATCTGCTGAACGAAGGGTACTGTCTAAATCTGTACTTAGACCTGAAAAATTACTTTTTAATGAAGTGATTAAGCCTGGTTGCACTTCAGATGGAATAAAATCACCTGGTTTAGCTAATTCTCCTTGGTTTGAATTTACAATAGCAAGCGCATTACCTCCCATTAAACCTGTTTCATAGAGTCTAATAACACTACTTTTAGAAAACTTTAATTTAGGATTTACGGAAAAATACACCCTAGTTTTACCAGTCTCAAAATCGTATTTAATCTCTTCTACCTTACCTACCTTATTACCTTTAACGGTTACAGAAGATGATGGACTGAGCGCATTATAATCAAACTCGGTATAATACGTATTGGTATTGGAGAAAAGATCATCTCCTTTTAAAAACGTAAATAAATAAACGAAAAGAGCAATACCAGATAATACTAATACTGCTGTTTTAACTTCTCTTGAAATTTTCAATGGGCTTAGATTTGATTGAAAACAAAATTAGGAATAAAATTATAAATAATAATTCTAATTAGTGGCAGATTTTAAAGCCTCGTCTAGCTCTATTTGCTCACCTTTTTTATTATAAGCAACCACAAAGCTAGAGGTATACCCTTTAGACTTTGCTTCTTCTTGTAGTTGCTTTACCTTATTGTAATCTGAAGTGCTTCCGTAAAAATACTTATAGAGTTTGCCTACTTTGAGTTTACTAATATCTGATAACCCATTAAAATTATACGATTTCGTTTCTAAGTCTTTAGAACTCGCAGCAATCTGTACTTTAAAGGTAATACCTTCGTATACCAATGGCAAATTCTCTAAAGTCTCTACCGTTTCGGTATCTAGTTTTTCGGTACCTAAAATACTGCTGCCTACATTTTGGTCTATTTCTTTTTTGTAATCTAATACAGCATCCTTAATGGCTTTTGCCATTTTAGACTGCCCTGATTTGGTATTTAGATAAGCACCTTCTTTGTTGTTAGTTAAAAATCCAACTTCTATCAAAACGCTTGGCATATAGGTATTTCTTATTACAAGCAAACTTGCCTGCTTTAAACCTCTACTTTTGCGCTTAGCCTTGTTAATAAAATTATCTTCAATTTTTCGTGCCAACACAATGCTTTGCTCAACATAGACTTCTTGCTCTATACCAATAGCTATGGTAGATTCTGGTGAGCTCGGATCAAAACCTTCATAGTGCTGTTCGTAATTATCCTCTAGAAAGATTACTTCATTTTCGCGCTTGGCAACCTCAAAGTTTCTACCAGTGTTTTTTTCACCCAAAACAAAAGTCTCTGTACCAGAAGCTTGAGAACTATGTGCATTACAATGTATAGAAACAAACAAATCAGCATCTACTCTGTTGGCAATATTGGCACGCTCGTGCAGCTCTATAAATACATCTGTCTTACGCGTGTAAATAACCTTTATGTCTTTATTTTTTTCTAACTCTTTTCCGACTTCAAGAGTCACATTCAGCGCTATATTTTTTTCTTTGTAGCCATTACCCAAGTTGCCTGAATCATGACCACCATGACCTGCATCTAAAACCACAACAAACTTTTCGTCTTGTGCATGTAATGATGTAAAGCATGTTAAAGAAGTGATAAAAGTGAGAACTATGAATACTATTATATATTTTCGTTTCGTTTGCATATTTAATCTAACGGTTTATAAACTCGAATTATTACGCAGTATAGTTAGTAATATCTATTTTTAAACTTTAGAAATTTAATAAGATAATCACAAAAAAATATCTGTACTTTTGGCGTTTCAAAAACCGAGCCATACTTTTACAAAAATACATTTAAAAGGATTGCGTACAAATAGCTTACACATACTTTTTGCCTTGAGTTTTACAGTGTTTATCAACACTTTTAGCTTGGCTCAGGAATTACCAAAAGAGAACGAAGCAATTCCTTCTGAGCAAAAAACAGATTCTACTGTTGTTGCTAATGATAAGATTGAAATCAACGCAGATTCGTTATTAAATCCACCACCAAACACAAAAGTAGTTGACTCTACTCAAAATGACTCCGTAAAAAAGGAAGGTTTCTTAAAAGATATCGTAACCTACAAGGCACAAGATTATGTGGCTGTAAACCAAAAGAAACAGCAAATTAGGTTATACAATAAGGCTGAAGTAAAGTACGAAGACATGGAGATTACTGCTGGTGTTATAGTCATTGATTACAGCAAGAACCTTGTATATGCTGGTAGAATTAAAGACTCTACAGGCTATTCGCAAAAACCTGTATTTACACAAGGTGCTAATGTTATAGAACCAGATTCTATTATTTTCAATACCGACTCTAGAAAAGCATTAATTTTTAACTCTGTAACCGAACAAAGTGGTGGAACGGTAATTGCCGAGCGAACAAAGAGAGAAAATGACTCTGTATATTTTATTTCACAAGGTAAATTTACCACCTCTGAAAACATTGAAGACCCTGAGTATTATATTAAAATGAATAGGGCTAAAATAGTACCAAACAAAAAGATTGTAACTGGTATGAGCCAAATGTACATTTATGATGTACCTACACCTATTGCCATTCCTTTTGCATATTTTCCAATGTCTAAAAAGCAAACTTCTGGTATTATTTTTCCTTCGTTTGGTGAAGATACTGGTAACGACAGAGGCTATTTTTTACAAAACGGAGGTTACTATTTTGCTATAAGTGATTATCTAGATTTAGCAGTATTAGGAGATTATTATACCAATGGTAGTTATGGCTTAAGGCTACAAAGTAACTATGCTGTACGTTATAAATTTAGAGGTAATTTTAGCTTTAGATACGAAAACCTGATTAATAGCGAGCGTGGTTTCCCAGATTTTTCAAAAAGTACCATTTACAATATTAGATGGTCGCATAGCCAAGACGCCAAAGCCAATCCGAATTCAAGATTTTCAGCATCGGTAAACTTAGGTAGTAGCCAGTATTTTACACAGTCTATCAACCAAATTAATCAGTCAAATTTTTTAACCAATACCCTAGCCTCTTCGGTATCGTATTCTAAGACATTTCAGGGAGAACCTCAGGTAAATCTAAGTTTATCTGCTACGCACAACCAAAACACCAATACCGAGGCCATCAATTTAACTTTACCTACCATGCAAGCGTCCATGACGAGAGTGTATCCGTTTGCACCAAAATCTGGTACTAAAGAAGGGATAATTCAAAATGTTAACTTTCAGGTAAATGCCAGAGGTGAATACCGTATTAACACTACCGATTCCCTATTCGGAAAAAGTGAAATGTTTGATGATGCTCGTGCTGGTATGCGTTACTCTATACCAGTAACCACAAACTTTAAGGTTTTTGATCATTTTAGCGCAAGTGTTAATGCTAATTTTGAAGAAAACTGGACCCTAAAAACGGTAAACAAGTCTTGGGACATTGCCAATCAGGAAGAAATTGAAATTGTAAAAAATGGTTTTGACCGTTATTTAACCTACAACTTTGGTGCAAGTATTGGTACAACTTTGTATGGTATGTACAACTTTCAGAAAAAGGGGAAAGATCCAAAAATACAAGCTATTAGACATGTTATGCGTCCGTCTATAAGCTATAATGTTTCTCCTGCTTTTGATCAATACTATGAAACTTACGATGTTATAGATGCCGATGGCACCACAAGTGATCAGGTAGAATACACGCGCTTTGAGAATTCACTCTTCGGAAGACCTGGTAACCGCTACTCTAGTAGTATAGGTCTTACAGTTGGTAATAATTTTGAAGCCAAAATACGTGCTAAAGATTCAACCGAAACAGAGCCTAAAAAAATCTTTCTATTAAACAACCTTAACTTAACTACATCTTACGATTTAGCAGCAGATTCCTTAAACTGGAGTCCACTAAGAGTTACCGGAGGAACCCAAATTCTTAATAAGAAGATGAATATTAACTTTGGTATGACCTTAAATCCGTATGCTTTAGACAGCAACAATAACCTTATTAATACCTTTAACATTAACAATGGTGGAAGCTTGTTTAGATTAACCTCTGCAAACTTAAATCTTAGTTATAGCTTAAATAACGATACATTTTCTGGAAAGGATAAAGAGGAAGAAAGAGACGAAGAAGCAGACCGTCGTTCTGCAACCGCCAATGCAAGAGCAGACGACCTCTTTGGTGTATCTCAAGATTTTGCAGATCAGCGACTCGGTGACCAGAAAAAAGACAAAAGCAAAGAGGACGAAGAAAATAATGAGTTCTACAACTATAAAATGCCTTGGAGCCTGAGATTGTCTTATGCTGCCAACTATAACAACAATAGACGACAAGACGAAATAACCTCGCACTCCTTAATGTTTTCTGGTGATGTAGAATTGTCTCCGCGTTGGTCTATTGGTGCATCGTCTGGTTACGATTTTTTAAACCAAGGCTTTACCTTTACACAATTACGTTTTGAACGCGATTTACTAAGTTGGAGAATGAATTTTACTTGGGTACCTTTTAGTAACCGTAGCTCATGGAACTTTTTTATAGGTATTAAGTCTAACTTACTTAAAGATTTAAAATACGATCAACGTAGGCAACCAGACCGTCAATTGGGTAATTAGATATGCTAGACAACATAGATTGTTAGAGTTTTAGACAAAAACATCCATGATATTATGAAAGTCCATAATGGACATTTGGCAAATAATCATTACCCTAAATAACAATTAAACAACTGAACCCTAGTGCCTTGACAAAATTTAAATAGATGAAAAAAATTATTAACACACCAAACGCTCCTGCGCCTATAGGACCTTATAATCAAGCTGTTTTAGTTGGCAATACCTTATATACTTCCGGACAAATAGCATTACATCCTAAGACTATGCAATTGGTTACGGATACTATTGAGGAAGAAACAAAACAGGTTATGGAAAACATGAAAGCAGTCTTAGCTGCTGCAGACATGACCTTTGAAAATGTTATTAAAGCTTCTATATTCATTAGCGACATGCACAATTTCGCTAAGATCAATACCGTTTATGCCACCTATTTTAACGAAGACACAGCTCCTGCCAGAGAGACTGTAGAAGTCGCTAACCTACCTAAATTTGTAAATGTAGAGATTAGCATGATTGCGGTTAAATAAAGTGTTTTAAACCTCAACTAATTATTAGACACAGTTTTGTGTAGTTTGTTATGCAACATTAACATTAAATAAATAACCAACTAAAGCTGTAAGTCCCATTGCAACTGTTCCCCAAAAAGTAATTCGGATTATTGCTTTGCCAATACTCGAACCACCAGTTTTTGCTGCCAATGCACCTAGAATTATTAGAAAAAATAGTGCAAAACCATAAAGTGAATATTCCATACTAGGGAGAGGCAGAAATAATGTTACTAAAAAAGGTAGTAGCCCTCCTACTGTAAAAGCTGCACCAGAGGCAAAAGCAGCTTGTATTGGTTTAGCTTGACTAATTTCATTAATTCCTAACTCGTCTCTAATATGAGCTCCCAAAGCATCATGCGCTGTTAATTCTTTAGCCACTGTTAATGCGGTCTCTTTTTTAAGTCCTCTTTTTTCATAAATTTCGGCGAGTCGTTGTAATTCAATTTCTGGCATTTCATTTAGTTCTTCCTTTTCGCGCTCAATATCAGCTTTTTCAACATCTGTTTGCGAACTCACAGAAACATATTCTCCTGCTGCCATTGATAAAGCACCAGCAACCAATCCGGCTAACGTAGCCAAAATAATTGGCTCTCGCATATCACTAGCTGCTGCAACTCCAATTGCAATACTGGCAGTAGATAATATACCATCATTAGCTCCCAGTACAGCTGCTCTCAACCAATTGCTCCGATTTATATAATGAGGTGCTAAGTAATCCTCAAATTCGTCTATGTTTTTTGCCATTTATTGTATGTATTTAAATTAACTACCACGTCCAGTACATCCAAACTAAGTTCGGTGTTTTATTCCAAAACGCAAAACATTCTTAATGAACTTACCCCTTAAATTGGGTCTCATCTATCCGTCTCATAAATAAAAATAGCCTTTTTTTTAACTCACTGTTCAGTTTGAAAAATATTCATATTAAAAAAGAAAAGCGGTTCAAGTTTGCACTTAAACCGCTTTGTTCTATATACAATAATAGTTCCCCTATTTTTAATTGGGTTCAATTTTAACTGATGTCATTGTCAATGAACCTCCTACGGGTTTATCGTTGAATAAACTTATTTTTTCGTTCTCGTCTTTTAACGCCAAGGTATATAGTAGTGGCAAATAGTGCTCTGGTGTAGGAATAGCCAAATCAAACGCTCTTCCTTGCGATTTAAAATCTATCAAAGGTTGAAAATCGCCACTCATAATATGACTTTTCATTTTTTCGTTAGCCTCTGTTGCCCAATCAAAAGCAAATTCTTCGTTGAGCTTTCGCCATGCAACCATTCGCAGGTTATGCACCATATTTCCACTTCCTATAATCAGCACACCTTTTTGACGAAGACTACTAATTTGTTTCGCCAATTCATAATGATAACGAGCAGGTTGTGTATAATCTATACTCATTTGAATTACAGGAATATCTGCATTTGGATAAAGATGTCTTATGACACTCCATGCTCCATGATCAAGTCCCCATTTATCATCCAATCCAACGTCTGTTGTTGTAATTAGCTGTTTGGTTTCTTCTGCCAATTCAGGACTTCCAGGTGCTGGATATTCTACATCAAACAATGCCTGCGGAAAACCTCCAAAATCATGGATAGTTGGTGGGTTTTGCATGGCGGTTACATAAGTACCTCTGGTTTCCCAATGTGCTGAAATACACAAAATAGCATTAGGCCTTGTAAGCTCTTTGCCTATTTTTCTAAATCCTGCAACAAATTCATTTTCCTCAATAGCATTCATTGGGCTTCCATGTCCCAGGAACAGTACAGGCATTTTTGGTGTACTATTCATTTGGGAAGTCATTTTATCTAAATCTTTTAAATTCATACAAGAAGTGAGTATTGGCAAAAGTGCCATTGATTTTATAAATTTTTTGCGGTTCATTTCTTATTGCAATGCTACTTCCAACGATTGGGTAATTGTGGTTGTAGGTCTGCCAATTAGCGCACTCAATATGTTTCTATTATCGGATAAATCACCATTTAAAGTCGAGGTATGTGTACCTGCATAAAACTTTGCCATTTCAGTAGGCATACCAACTTGTTCTAATGCTTTTGAAAATTCCTCTTCAGATAAATTTACATAAGAAATATCCTTTTTACTAATTTCGGACATCATTTGAGCGTAATCTTTCATAGTGAAGGCTTGGTCTCCAGAGAGTTCATAGACTTTGTTTTGATGACCTTCTTCACTAAGTACTACTGCCGCTGCTTCAGCATAATCTTCTCTTGAAGCCGAATTTATTTTTCCTTCTCCAGAACTACCATAAAGTGCTCCTTGAGCAAGACTATTCTGCGCAGTTTCGGTATAGTTTTCATTGTACCAACCATTACGAAGTATGGTATAAGTAAGTCCTGAGTTTTTCAAGGCTTCTTCGGTTTGTAAATGTTCTGGTGCCAATGCTATACTTGTATTATCGGCTTTTAACAAACTGGTGTAAACAATGTGCTTTACACCTGCTTCTTTTGCTGCATTAATTACGGCCGAATGTTGCTCAAAGCGTTTCCCAATTTCATTTCCTGAGATAAGGAGTAGCTTTTCTACACCTTTTAACGATGCTGTTAAATTTTCTGTTTTGTCGTAATTAAACACCCTAGCTTCAACACCTAAAGAGGCTACTTTTTCTGGAGTTCTTACAAGTGCAACGATGTCTTCGTTTGCAACTCTGTTTTTTAGTTTATTTACTGCCCAGTTTCCTAATTTCCCTGAGGCTCCTGTTATTCCTATTTTCATGTGTTAATATTTTTCTTTTTATTGTTTGACAAATTGTACTTCGGCATTAATTTTAACTTCATTACCTACCATAACACCTCCTGCTTCTAAAGCAGCGTTCCAGTTAAGACCAAAATCTTTTCTGTTTAATTTTCCATTGATTGAAAACCCTGCTTTTTCGTTACCATAAGGATCTTTCATAAACCCACCAAATTCAGTATCTAAAGTAATCTCCTTCATTGTACCTTTAATAGTAAGGTTACCTGTTATTTGATATTCATCGTCACTAACTTTATTAACAGAAGTGCTTACAAATGTGATTTCTGGATAGGTTTCCACCTCAAAAAAATCGGCACTTCTTAAATGGTTATCTCTATCTTCATTATTTGTTGAAATTGAATTGGCATCAATGTGAACTGATATGGTTGATTTTGAAAAATCTTCGCTATCTATTGTAGCATTAAAGGTTGTAAATTCACCTTTTACGTTTGAAATCATTAAGTGTTTTACTTTAAAATTGATTTCGCTATGAGCTGGGTCTACTACCCAAGTTTTTATTGACATGATTTATGTTTTTAATGTTATATATTACTCTGCAAGTCCTATTTGCTTCATAAAGGATTGGTTATCGTAAAACAGATACTCTTCTGTCATTTTTGTGCCATCCCAATGAGCAATAGTAGCCATACGTAGTTTGAATTTTTTTCCTGTTGGTGGAATTGTTTTTCCCTCACCAATTGGCATAGGCTCTGTAAAAGTTCCTTCTAATTCTCCTATAACGGCTGTCCAATCTCCATTTCCAAACTTTACAGGATGGTTTTCAATTCTGGTGTCTGGTGCAAATACAAACATTGGTTTTAAATCGTTTATATGATTAGGAAATAGTCCTTTTGAAATACTTCCGTCTGCATTGTAAACAACGATATCATCTTTGTGGCTATGGCTAAAGTTTTTCCAATCTTGATTGGTGTAATAGTTAAAATCTAAAGTGTCAAATTCTACCAAACGCTTTTGCGTTGTTGCTTCTGCATCTTTGAAGGTTTGTAATTCAGCTTCTAACTGATCTATTTTGGTTTGCAATTCTGATGAATTGTTGTTACAACTTGCCAAAAACAATCCAATTGTTCCAATAGCAATGACTTTACTTAATGTTTTCATAGTTAGTTTCTTTTAATATGTTATTATTTATGTTTTTTTTATTAATGCTCTGGCTGAGTAAATTCTCCGTTGAATGCAATACGCACTTCATCACTTATAATAGCTTCTGGAAATTTATCTCCCACAGCAAAGTCTGAACGGTTTAAAGTACCTGTAACCTTAAAAGCAATCGTCTTTTTAGAACTCATAGGATTTACGGTTTCTCCCTTGTAAATAAAATCTAAAGCTACTGACTTGGTAACACCATGCATGGTCAGGTTTCCGTTAAGCTTGTATGTTCCTTCAGATACTTTTTCCAATCCTGTACTTTTAAAAGTTATGGTTGGGAATTTTTCAGCATCAAAAAAATCAGCACTTTTTAGATGGTTGTCTCGTGCTTCAACAAGTGTATTTATAGAGTTAGTCTCAGCTGTTAGCTCTATAGAGGCATCGCTCAAATCAGATTTTGAGGTGTTTACATTTATGATAACCTCATCAAAAGTTCCGCTAATATCATTAAAGCCTAAATGTGTTACTGTAAAATGTAATTGAGAATGTGCTGGGTCATTAGACCAGTTTTTGGTTTCTGATTGTGCATTTACATGAATTACAGTAATGAACAAAAGTGCTCCTAAAATTAAGTTTAAACGTTTCATTTTTTATTGTTTTAAATTTACAATGCAAAGATGAGGCGTAATACTAATTACCTGTTTACACTTTTAGGAAGTCGTATGGTAATTTTAGGAAATAAGGCTGTTTTTCATCTCTTCTTTAAACTCACTTGGTGCTTGTCCGGTTTTCTTTTTAAAGACTTTAGAGAAATAGGAATTTTCATTATAGCCCAGTTCGTAAGCAATCTCAGAAATGGTTTTATCGGTTGAAATCAAAAGATTTTTAGCTTCAATGAGTTTTCTGGTTTCTATAATTTCAGAAGTACTTTGCTCTAATATATTTTGGCAAATGATGTTTAGGTTACGTGACGACATAAACAACTTTTCAGCATAAAACTCTACTCCTACAGGTCTCCTAAAATTTTCTTCTAAAATGCTCAGAAAGTTGCCAAAGGAGATGTGTTGGGTTTTTGGAGATTCATTTTCTGCTGGAAGCGTTTTTTTTCTTTCTGCTTCTATCATTGTTAAAAGAACACTTAATAATTGCCTAATAATACCATAATCTATAGTCTCCTCTTGAGTTTCGTCATAGATCATTTCGCAAATATTAACCAATCGTCCAAAGCAATTGTCTTTTTGCAATTCTATATTGGCCTGATTATGGTAGAGCGAATACAGTTGAAAGGTGGTCTCTGGAATAAACTCACTTTTAAACCTAATTCCCCATATATCACATTTTCCATCTAAGGGTTTTGGCTCTACTTTGTGTACTTTACCTCTGGTTACAAAGCTTACAAAAGGTGCCTTAATTTTACTGGTTTTAAAATCTATAAAATGCTCTAATTCTCCTTCCAAACCAATAAGTAATTCCTCAAAATTATGGTTATGAGGTTCATTTGGTAATTCAGCAATTCTTTGTGCTTCTTCAGCATCTACTTTAAATATATGAAAGAGTTTTTTCATTGTGTATTTTTGTTTAAGTCCTTAACAAAAACCTTACCGTATATACTTCCTTTTTGTTGTATGAGGTATAAAATAGCAAATTTCTAATTAACTGTACAAGCTATTTCTTATAGCTATTTTTTGTAGACCGTTTCATTCCTAGATACATTCATTTCTTACTTTCACTCCTCTTGTTTCTAATCTCTTTTTCATTTCCAACCAAGTTTTGTCGCTTAATGTTCCTGCTGGATAAAGTTTATTTCTAAAATCATTTGTAATAACTCTCATACAGTTTGGCTGTTTACCTTGTGTTTCGAAAACAACCTCTTTTATGTCAGAAAAACTGTAAATTTTTATTTTCCAAATAAAAATGTGGTTGCGAATTATTAAGAATTTTTTTGTTAGTTCAAAATAGTGCATAAACCAAGAGTTCATTACAAACCAAAAAGAACCGAAAAGAGTAAAAAATACTATACCTCCTAATGTCATACTTGTTTCTTTGCCTATGAATAGAATAGTAAAAAACCCTATTAATCCCCAAAGTGAAATTCCTCTTAAACTTGTAAACTGGTTTCCTTTAAATATTTCTGTATTTTCAAATCGTAGTTCGTTTTTATTAACTTTCCTTAGTGTACTTATTTTAAATTCTTGCTTTTTGATTATAACTTGTTCGAGAAATGATTTCACTTCGTAACTATTTGAGTACATATCATCAAACAAAATCTTTTCTCTGCCATCATTAAATAAAATTGCAGTTCCTTCCATTGGAAAACTTATTATGAAGCGAAAGGGCATTTTACTTGTTAGTATTACATCTTTGATACTATTTAGTCTAAAGGTTTCATTTCCAATTTTTATAGTATTCTTATCAATAGTAATTTTTGGTGAATTTTTCCAATATGAATAAACCATCCAAATCGCAAAAAGATAAACTAGACTGCCAAATATTGGCATAATATGTTTGTTTTTAGATTGGTTATTTGCTTCATTGTCTAAACCAATGAAAATCAATAATGAGCCTAAAGCAATAAAAAAAAGAAACCCAAATAATATTGTTGCGTAGAATTTTAAGGGATGTCTCTGGGTTTCAATTATTTTCATTCAGGTTTTTTTTAAATGATGCACAATGGTTTTGTGCATGGGCTTGCTGCGGAAAGATAGCAAAATTGCAATGAATTATAGCACTTGTTGTAGGCGTGCTATTTAACTATTCGTTTTTCAAATTTGAACCGCTTTCTATGATTATTAGGTATTATATTTTTAACCATCGTTGAATCACAAGCACCATATTTTTCAAAATTCAAACGTCCTTCTCTTAAGGTTATATGATTGGGACCAGAATGTTTATCTAATTCAGTTATGTCAATTCCGTCATCTTCCCAAAAACAGATTGGGCATATGTCATATACACCACGTTCACTCAATGTGTAATAGTCACAACAAGGGCATTGAAGTTCACTTTCCATATGTAGTTCCATATTTTAGCTTTAACCTAGAAAATGCTCAGAAATCCGAAACAAGCAATTACTTTTAGCAATTATTACTCAATGCTATTTCTTTAGTTCTAATTCAATTTCTGTTATTTGAGATTTCATTTCTTTTATTGCATAATTCATGTTTCTTTTAGCAATGGGTATAAAACCACCTGCAATAACTAGAAATTCATTAAAGTCATCGCTATCATGAATTAGCTCATAATTAATCCTGTAGTCTACTTTTATACCATCTGATTCATCAGAGACAACTTCTTTTTTAAATATTGTAGAAACCAAGTCATTTTTTTTATAAAGTTGCCTTCTAATAAATTCATTAACCCAAAACTCAACCCCTTTCATTTTAACCTCATATAAATTTGTAATACTGTTTCTGAGTTGTGAATTCGAAATTTTATCTAATCCTGTAGATTTGATAGACTCGTATGGACTATAATTTATTACTAATGCAATACCACCTCGTCTCACCTTGGTAAAATGATAAACTAGTGAATCATAAGGGTAAGTGGGTTCATTTCTAACAGTTGTTAACTTAATGACGCTTTGTTTTAAATCTTCAATAGTCTTTAGCCCACCCTCCATGTTAGATATATCTTTTTCTAAAGCATCCTTAATCTCCCTGAGCATTGTCAACTCATAATCTCTATTTATTCTTTCTTGATTCTTATTATTAATTTGTAGTGCGATCAAAATCCCAATAACAACAAGCACAATTTCGCCAACAGCGTAAAGTAAATACTTGCTAAACTTATTTTCAGTAACTAGTTTTTGCCTAATCTTTCTAAAGAACTTAATCATAGGTTGGTTGTTGTGTTTTTATTATTTACAATTTTTGTCTTTTAATAGTTTTAGAGGTTCTTGCATTTCTTTTTTCAAATTTGATAAGTGTTGTTTCTGTCTGATTAGCATTGCAATAAAAAAAACAAGATTATCTTGAAACTTTACGAATATTGGATTGCTGGGATCATTTGTCCAATCGTTATTTGGCAATAGGTCTAATAGTTCTTTATCGAGCTCTTGATTAAGGTAATCAATATCTTGAAACCCAAAGTCACTCACTAATTCAAAATCACCCATTCTTTTAAGAATTTCATTCCGATTTTCTTGAAGTAGATTTAAAATATTGTTCAAAAATGTACTATGCTGAATGAGCCTGTTTTTAAGTTTTAAATCTGTTAACAGTTTTAACTGTCCCGACGATGTTAGGTCATCAAAAGCAATAGTACTGGGTACAAAAACATCTTGTCTTAAAGCATGTACAAATTTATTAAGTATCTCACCTCTGTCATTTGGTATTTTATTTAAATCTAATATTAATTCTTTGCAGAGTTTTATTTTATTGTTTATCAGTTCAGAAGTATCATCAATTAATTTTTCATTGCGTTCAAAGTCATCTAAAATTCTACAGTAATAATCAGCTTCAGCTATCCTGTTTTTTCGGTTTTCATTCCAATTATTAATCTGCAAGGCAATCAAAATACCAATAACCACGAGAACGATTTCTCCAATGGCGTATTTTAGGTACTTGCCTGTTTTACCTTCTGAAAGTAAGTTTTGTCTAATCTTTCTAAAGAACTTAATCATAGGTTGGTTGTTGTGCGTTCGTTATTTTTTAGTGAGTCTTATCTCTGACTCTATTGATTCAATAATAAAAACCATTTCCGCTCTCAACATGGGACCTTCTGTAAATGTCTCGGCCATATATCCATAAACATATACCATCAAGTTTTCATATTTATCGGCTTTAATCATTTCTATAATGTCAGTTTTATATTTAGTTAGTTCTTCTTCTGTAAATTCTTCAAAATTCCATTCCTTTTTGAAATTTAACTTTCTGTTTTGTATAATGTATGGATACAAATTATTTGTTACGAATGTCATTACGTTGGTTTCTTCTTCTTTGTAATCAACTAGAAGGTCTTGCAATTTTGAAATTCTTTGTTTCAACGAATCATTGGAAATAAGTTCTATTTTTCCTGAATTTATAACTGAACGATAAATTCCTTGATAAGGATCGTATGTGTAATTATTATGGGAATTTCTCGTTAATGCTCTTAAGCTATCCAGATGCAAATCTTCAATTTCAGAAGTCATTAATACCGCTATACTTTTTTTTCTTGTAAGGTGTTTTTTATAAATATCATCAAATACAACAAGGTTTTCACTGAATTCTTGATGAAGACTTTCCAATAATTTAAGTTCTTCATTTTTCAATAATCTATTGGTGTTCCAATTATTCAATTGCAGAGCTATGAATATACCAATAACAACAAGGATTATTTCGCCAATGGCATATTTTAGATATTTGCCTGTTTTACCTTCAGAAAGTAAGTTTTGGCGGATTTTACGAAAGAACTTTATCATTAGAGGTTAGTTTCTCTAAAGATATGATTTTTAATTAATTGAGATTACTAAATAATGTATCACAACGGTTTGTGTATGGTACGTATTCCGTCGTGTGTATGCACTATACACTGTGTTATAAGTAGTTTTTATTTTTTCCCAAAAGAGTCCAGAATAGACCATTTGTATTTAATTCTATCCTTTTTTGTTAGTAAAATCAAAAATAGTTCGGCTGAAGATAGCTTAGTCCAAAACAATGTAGTTGATCCTAAGCCATGAGTAGAATTAGCTAGCAACTCAATGAAATATAGAACTACAGATACTAAGCATAATTTTGACAAAATTGTTCTAGTTACACAAAGACTTCTATATTTTAAATAAAAGAGAAGTAAAGTGATGAGCTTTATCATTAATATTAAGAAAATTGGACTGTATGGTCCGATATAACTTCCTCTAATTAAAAATGTTGACAGCCCAATTGTTACCCATGATAAGTAATAAATTAATTCGGGCTTTGAGTCGTTAAAATGATTTCTTTCAAAAAGGTCAAATATTAAAAGTATAAAAATTAAGCAGCTAGAAAGTTCGCCATAGTATTCTATTACTTTTAATTGGGTAATTAAGACAATCGTTAATGTGATAAGTATTCGAAAAATTGTTTCTCTAGTCATCAAAATTACTTACAACGGTCTCGGCTATGAGTAGTTGCGTGGGTTAACGGTTAATTTAGCAAGTACACACCAAACTGAAAATCCGCAAGGATTTTCAGAAATAGGCAAGAACAAGCAATTACTTATAGCCATTGTTGGCAAACGTTTTTTTTTAATTTTCTATTAATATCTTTTTGCAATTTTCCCAGCGATATGTTTTCCTAACTCCGTTTACCATTTCGCTTATAACCATTCCATGATCTTCACATAATTCATAGGGTTCTTGTTTGCCATTTTTCCAAATTACAGCTTCGATAGCTTTTTTTTCAGAATTCCATTTTCTTTGGATGAAATTGTCTGGTGTCGATTCATCAAATTCGACAGGATTTTCACTATCAAAAATTTTGAACCCATCTTTTGATACAAATAGATACTCTGGCTGTTTTCCAAGATTTTCTTGCCAAAAAATGTATTCCCTTATTTTTTTACTATCGTTTGTGAAAGGCATTCCTGTTGTCAATTCTTTTCTGGCAACATATCCATCTGGTTTATAATATTTTATGACTACAGTATCGGTTTCTTTGGAAAAGGTAAAAGAATGGTGAAGCTTATTTTGATAACCATATTTTTTCCAAGTTCCAAATGGTTTTCTATTCTTAAAAGCTCCTGTTTGTCTGATTTGTCCATCCTCGTCATAAACCTTAAATTCCGAATCAGTTAGGTGTGCTTTAAATTGGATATAATTCTCATCATATTTATTCCGCATTACTTTAATGGAATCAGGTAGTTGTTTGTCAACTTGATTGAACATCATTAAGTTGAACATTAGATTTTTAAAATCCCCTCTCGTTGGAAGGTTTTTTGTTAATTCATAATCGTTTTCGGTTAGTTCATTCTCCGTTTTTGAATTAAAAAGTCCAATTTTTGCCATAACATTAGTTGAGTCTAATTCAATGGCTTTTATGAATTGAAGTTTGGCATCTTCTTTATTCCCTTCAAAATATGATTCCCAACCTTTAATTTCCATTGAAAAACTCTGTATCGAATCCGTTTTTTGTGAATAGGAAATTTGGATTAAAAAAAGGAATAATATAAATATTCTAAATTTCATTTTTTTCAAATGTTACACAACGGTCTCGTATAACCGTCAGTTACGGGTTAAATTAGCTATTATTTTCGGTTTAGCACTGACATTAGCTATTCCGACTGGATTCGGACGTAGTCGAATCCGCCGACCAGAGCATAGCGAACAGGCGTCAGCAAGTTGTGGTTATACATTCTTGTAAGTTCGTTTTTATTCATTAACAATATTAAACTCTTTATATTTCATCCTTAGAGAATCATTATATTTTTCAGCCCAATATCCGTTTTCAAACTTTTGCACAACTAAACCTAGTCTAAATTTATTTTTGATAAGGTTCCGTATTACATTTCTCAAGTCAATATCCATTCCTTCGTACTGAAGTTCAGTTCCAAATCCGTCTTTTACCTCAAAAGCATGATAATTAAAATCATACTTGATGTTTTTTCTCAACAATTCTTCACAAACTATCAATCTAAAGTGGTCTTCAAGAGTTTCTTCATACATTCCTTCCCCTTGAAAATCAAATATAGTTCTGACTGGAATACTAAATCTTAAACTCTTTTTGTTTCCTTTGTTCATAATTGAATTTACGTGAAGGTTTAAATAACTTACAACGGTTCGTATAACCGTCAGTTACGGATTTAAAGTTAATAATTTTCGGTTAAGAACTGACGTTAGCAATTCCAAATGGATTTGGACGTAGTCGAATCCGCCGACCCGAGCATAGCGAACAGGTGTCAGCAAATTGTGGTTATACATTGTTGTACACAATATTTTGTCAGTCATATTTATTAAAAATCACGTTACCAACTTTTTCCGTTTTCCAATATTCAATTTGTTTTAATTCTGCTTTATTAAGGGCTATTATATGTTTCGGTTTTAGAGGTTCGTTTAAGAAATCAGTTCGCAATTCAGTGAATTCGACAGGAATTGATTCCGTTATACTTTTGGGTAAATCACAAAATTCAATGGTTGTCCAATCTGCTAAGCTCTTTATTCCGCAATAAAATCGGTAAGTTGAATTGATTCCAATTTTATAATCTCCATTTTTATCCGAAACAGAGATTAAATAAAAATTATTATCCACTTGTTGTTGAGTCAAACTTACTTTCCAAAAATCCGAACTACTTTCGAAGTTTTTTACGATGTTTTCCACAAGAGATTTGTCAGTTTCTGGAATTCCGTTCTGACTAATGTGATAAAATCCTGTTATGCCTTTTGGTAGCGTATTCATGTTGTGTACAACGGTTTTGTGTATGGCTCGTTGCGGGAAATCCGCGAGGATTTTCCGCCGTAACCGAAAGATAGCAAATTGCAATGAATTCCGATTAGGAATTCAGCCGCAATG
>MDTG01218685.1_pt1 | contig 146314 bp, 134 predicted proteins | sample 811421 | NCBI WGS metagenome assembly MDTG01 (sample SAMN05326645, study PRJNA326480) | marine metagenome | isolation source: seawater | place: Pacific Ocean: South East | collected 2011
CATCCATGCCCTTCGCCCTGCGGGCCAGCCTCCGGCTGTTCAATTTTGATCCTGTCAAAATTGTCCATGCCCGGCGGGCCGAAAAATCATCGTTCATTTCGGCGCTCCAGAGGCGAAGGAATGGCTCCCGTAATGTCGGTTTTCAATACAACTCAGTCGCTGAATTTTAGTAAGAGACATACAATTCAACTTCATTGTGAATCTTGTAAACAGGCTGTGAGGTTGCCGTAAAACAGCGCCTCTGGACCCGTCGCAGAAAGCGAAGAACTTTCCGGCCTGCCCGAAGGGACTTGGGCAACTGGCCCGGCCCGCTTTTTCAGGTCTTGATATATCCCTCCCCAGTCTGTGACGCTGATACCAACTAAAGAACTGACTAAAGCACTGATGTATGCCCCGGCTTACGCCGCGCCAGGTGACGTGACCGAGGGCAGCCAGCGGGTGCTGTGATCTGTTAAACTGCAGCGTTCACCAAACAGCCGCAGACGATACCTTTTGACTGATCAGCCCACGGAATATCCACAATCTACGGCCAGCACTGCCGGTTCAGGCCTGACGCCGGAGCAAAGCCGGGTGGTGGCTCATCGTCAGGGGCACGCCCGCGTAGTGGCTGTGGCCGGCGCCGGCAAAACCACCACACTGACTCATTTTATCGGTGCCCGGCTGAATGAAGGGATCGCCCCCCGGCGCATGCTGGTGCTGATGTATAACCGCGCAGCGCGGGTGGATTTCGAACGCAAACTGGGCCGGCTGCTGCCTGGTCAGCCTCTGCCGGAAGTCCGTACGTTCCATTCGCTGGGCCTGCGCATTTATCAGCGTCTGATTGAACGTGGTGTCTTACCGCCGTTTCATGGCAAGCCACTGTCCGATGGTGAATGTGAACCTGTGGTATGGCGCATGCTGCAGCAGCTGGCTGACGAAGACACGCGGCAGGATATTCTTTCCCAGCGCAAAAAGTGGGTGGAGCCGGCGCTGGGGTTTATTGATCTGGTGAAGTCTGGCTTAGATTCACCACAGGAGGTGTTCGAAGCGCTCGATCTGCCTCCTCAGTGTCGCATATTTATCGAACTGTTCGATCAGTTTGAAGACTGGCGCCGTCAGCAGCGCCGCATCAGCTACGCCGATATGATTTACGATCCGGTCATGGCCTTCGTTTATCAGCCCGAAGTGGCTGCGCATTTTGGTGGCCATATGCAGTGGATTCTGGTGGACGAATATCAGGATATTAATGCCATCCAGCAGAAATTCCTTGAGGTGCTGTACGGTGGCCGGGGTTCGGTGATGGTCATCGGTGATCCCGATCAGACCATTTACGAATTCCGTGGCTCGCGGCCGGAGTTTATTGTCAGTGGTTTCCGTCAATCCATGGGCGAAGTCAGCACTTATCAGCTGCCTCATACCTTCCGCTACGGCCATTGTCTGTCGTTGCTGGCCAATCATTTAATTACCCACAACAAAGAGCGCGATGACGTCCTGTGTCTGTCACATACCTCCACCCCGCAGACCAGAATCCGGTTACATAAAGCGCATTCTGAAGCCGCGCTGATTTTAAAACTGATTCAGTCTGAGGCAGAACAGCGCCCGCTGGAGCAGATCGCTGTGATCAACCGTTTGTGGGCTTTGTGCGCGCCGGTGGAGCTGGGGTTACTGCAGGCTGGGATTCCCTATCAGTTGCATAATTCATTATCGGTACTGGATCGCTGGGAGTTACAGATCTTCTGGCTGTTGCTGGAAATTGCTGGCGGGCGCTTTCAGCAGCGCAGTGAAGAGCAACGACGCGACGCCTGGCTGCATATTCTCACCACGCCCTATCCGAAGGTGAAACGTCAGGTGCTGGAAAGCGTTGCTGCTCAGGCGGCTAAGGCAGAACAGGATTTTGGTGAAGCCTTAGCGGCAGCTATACCTGATGAACTGAGCCGCTGGCAGGTTCAGCAAATTCAGGCACGGGCAGAAATCATCGCCGATGCTGAACACATCAATCAGCACGCCTGGCGGCTGCTTAACAACTATGTTGAGCAGACCAATCTGGAAGATGGCATCGCCGACTCTGCTTTTTCGGCGCAGCAGGTTGAAGACAAACTCCAGACCATTAAAGCCTTTGTCCGCTTTATGCGGGACTCAGGGCAAAGCAGCCGTGATGGCTGGGATTATCTGCAGCAGCTTAAAGCACAGCGTCTGCAGCAGACGCGGGAAGGGCAGCAGGGGGTTCATCTGACGTCCATTCACAAAAGCAAAGGGCTGGAATGGCAGGTAGTGATTATCCCGGGCCTCAATGCCCATTATTATCCCTATACGCCGGAAGGTGAGTTCACCACGCCGGCCAGTGAAGAAAGCGAACGCCGGCTGTTATACGTTGCCATGACCCGCGCCCGCCAGCAGTTGCATCTGCTGGCTCCGGACACCGGTGGTGAGCGCAGGCCTGCGGCCAAAGCTGATCCGCTGTGGCCCAGCCGTTTCCAGCAGGAGATGCAGTACGAGCGCTCGCTGGCCATCGGTCAGGCGCTGTATCAGCAGGCAGACAGTGCAGAAGTCAGCCCCACCGGCGGTGCCCTGCCGCAGTGGCTGGATCAGTATCTGCAGCGCCTGCAGCTGACACTGCAGCTGGTGATGGCCAAACCGGCGACTGCATCGGCTGCCGGAGCGGGGCCTGCCGTAACGGACAGCGCTGATCATATTATTGAGCGCAAGCAGCATGCGGGGGCCGAATACCGTATCAGCCACGCGGTTCTGGGGGCGGGAACCGTCTTGTCGGAAGACCGTCACTATCTGAAAGTGCGTTTTGACGGCGAGAAGCACGCCAGAACCCTGGCCAAAGCTCAGGCAATGACCCATATCCGTCGTCTGAACTGATCCCAATGCGACAGATTTTTAACAATTGTGGCGAACAGACTGAACAGAGCCGCCCGCACAGGCCCCGGCCCCTATGAATACACACACCAGTTGTTATACTGGCGGCTTTCGTAGAGTCCGGTCGCACGGGTAGCTCCCAGGTCGTCTTTGCGTTACAGCTCATCAAGAGTTTTCAATCATGCAAGCCCCGCACAGACGGGGACGAACAGAGGAATATCCTATGACCATTGCACAACAGAAAGTCGTTTCCATTCACTACAAAGTGGTTGATGTGGACAGTGGCGAAACCATCGACTCCTCCGAAGGCAAAGAGCCAATGACCTACCTGCACGGTGCCCAGAACATTATTCCTGGTCTGGAAAAAGCACTGGAAGGCAAAAGCGTTGGTGATGAACTGGAAGTAACCATTGCACCCGAAGACGCTTACGGCGAATACAGCGACGAGCGTGTGCAACAGGTTCCGATGGAAGCGTTTCAGGGCGTAGAAAAAGTTGAGCCGGGTATGGCATTTACTGCTCAGACTGAACAGGGCCCGATCAACCTGGTTGTAACGGAAGTGGATGAAGCGGTTGTGACCGTTGATGCCAACCACCCGCTGGCAGGTAAATCCCTGCAATTCAGCGTGAAAGTGGATTCTGTACGTGATGCCAGCGAAGAAGAGCTGAGCCACGGCCACGTGCATGGCGAAGGTGGTGTTGAACACTGAGTTCAGCCTTCAGCTAACGCATAAAAAAACGCCGGCATTGTCCGGCGTTTTTTTATGTCTGACGTCCGGAGATCTGCTGTTCACCGGCACTGTCGTTTATTAAGCCTGCCATTGATCACTCACACGATCACTCACACCGGCTCAGACCAGCGGCCGGCAGGTTTCACTGTTATGTAACACAATTGTCTTAATGTCTGTCGGCCGATTCCCTGCGAGAGACCATTATGACAACCAGTAATACGCTTCCTTCCTCCGGTTTATCCGATAAACCGGTACCACTTGATATGCGTCTGAGTCTGTTTTTTGCCGCGCTGATGATTGCCATGACAGGATACTTCTTATTCTGGGGAGCGGATTATACCAATCATAATTACAGCCTGATTTTTATACTGGCGACTCTGTTCGGCGTATTTATGGCCTTTAATATCGGCGGCAACGATGTGGCTAACTCCTTTGGCACCAGTGTGGGTGCCGGCACGTTAACCATTAAGCAGGCGTTAATTGTGGCGGCGATTTTTGAAGTCAGCGGCGCCGTGATCGCTGGTGGTGAAGTCACCAAAACTATCCGTAAAGGCATTGTCGATCTGTCGGCACTGCATGTTGAACCCATGCAGTTTGTCTACATTATGATGGCGGCTTTGCTGGCGGCCGCTTTCTGGCTGTTAATCGCAACCAGAAAAGGCTGGCCGGTCTCCACCACGCACTCCATCATCGGTGGTATTGTCGGCAGTTCGGTGGCACTGGGCTTTATTCTGGGTGGGTCAGAAACCGGGCTGGCGCTGGTTAAATGGGAAAAAATCGGCACCATTGCATTTTCCTGGGTACTGTCCCCTGTGCTGGGTGGTCTGGTGTCGTATGTGCTGTATTTTAATATCAAAAAATTTGTACTGCGTTACAACGACGAAGCCGCTGCGGAATTAAAAGCCATTAAACTGGCGAAGAAAGAGCACGTTAAAGAACATAAAAAACGGTTTGAACATATGGCCGAGCTGCAGCAGATTGCCTACACCAGTGCCATGGCCCGTGATGCCTATACCGTTCGCGACGGCGATTTCGATCCTGATGATCTGGAATCGGATTACTTTAAAAAACTGCATCAGATCGAAGAACGTAAAAGCGATGTGCAGGCCACTCAGGCGCTGGAAACTTACGTGCCACTGTTTGCCGCTTTTGGCGGCATGCTGATTACCGGCATGCTGCTGTTTAAAGGTCTGAAGCATATGGACCTGGGGCTCAGCAGTCTCAATAACTATCTTATTATCGGTATGGTGGGTGCGGCCATCTGGCTGGCCACTGCCATTTTCGCCAAAACCTTAAAAGGCAAAGATCTGGATCGCTCGACGTTTCTGATGTTCAGCTGGATGCAGGTATTTACTGCCGCAGGGTTTGCCTTCAGTCATGGCTCGAATGATATTGCCAATGCAATTGGCCCGTTCGCCGCTATTCTCGAAGTACTGAGAACCGGTGCCATTGGTTCTCAGGCGGCGGTTCCTACGATTGCCATGCTCACCTTTGGCGTTGCTCTGGTGGTGGGCTTGTGGTTTATCGGCAAAGAAGTGATTCAGACCGTGGGTCATAATCTGACTAAAATGCATCCGGCGTCCGGTTTCTCGGCTGAACTTGCAGCCGCCGGCGTGGTTATGCTGGCCTCGGTGATGGGATTACCGGTATCCAGTACCCATATTCTGATCGGCGCAGTATTAGGCGTTGGCTTAGTTAACCGCAGTACTAACTGGGGGCTGATGAAGTCAATTGGTCTGGCCTGGGTGATTACTTTGCCGGCGGCGGGGCTGTTATCCGCGCTGGCGTTTATCGCACTGAATAATATTTTCTGACGGCCTTCATGGCTGAACCAGGAAGTCCGAAATGATTTTTCTGTGCAGCGGCTGTGATAAATGAATCGACACAGGGACGGACGGTTAACAAATCCTCGGCAGCTGCTCGCCATTTAACCAGTCCACCATCCGCTGACCACCAAAACGGGTGGTCATTTCCACAAAGCACTGATCATCTTTCTTCACTTCACCAATAATCGCAGCATCTTGCCCGGCAGGGTGTTGCTTCATAACGGCAAGTAATTCCTCAGCAATGTCGGCGCAGCAGACAGCAATCAGCTTACCTTCGTTGGCGACATACAGTGGGTCAAGCCCCAGAAATTCACACGCCGCCGCAACCTGAGGGTTTAAGGGAATATCCGCTTCCTGCAGGTGAATTCCCACACCGGACTGGCTGGCGATTTCATTCAGGGTATTGGCTAGCCCGCCCCGGGTCGGATCGCGCAGGCATTTTAATTGTTCAGCCGGGTTGGAAAGCGCATTAATCATGGTTGCCGTCAGGCTGTTTAAAGCCTGAGTATCAGACTGCAGACCGGTTTCAAAGCCAAGACTTTCCCGTGACGACAGAATGGTGACGCCATGATCCCCCAGGGTACCGGAGACAATCACTTTGTCGCCCGCCTGTGCACGGTCACCGCTGAGATTTAACTTTGCCGGTACAATGCCAAAACCTGTGGTGTTAATAAAAACGCCATCCCCTTTGCCTTTTTCCACTACCTTGGTATCACCGGTGACAATGGCGACGCCGGCTTCTTTTGCTGCTGCGGCCATGGATTGCACAATCTGTTGCAGGTCGGCCAGTGGAAACCCTTCTTCAAGAATAAAACCGGCGCTTAAATACAGAGGGGTGGCGCCCATCATGGCGACGTCATTCACGGTACCATGCACACTGAGGGAACCAATATCACCTCCGGGAAAAAACAGGGGCGTAATAACGTGGCTGTCGGTAGCCATCACCGGCCGGTAGCCCGGCGGAATTTCCGGCAGGCGGGCGCCATCATTGCCCTGGTCCAGCCATTCGTTACTGAAGTGTCTGGCAAAGAGTTCGTGGATCAGCTTCATCATGGCGCGGCCACCGCTGCCATGGATCATTTCCACCTGTCCGTTTTTTATATTCATGCGCTGGCTGTACTCAGTTATTAATCGATGATCACCGGGCGTTCAATGGTTGGCTGCTCTACCGGCGTTATTCACCGGAAGCCACGGCGATACGTCGTTGCCCGTATTGGTAGTAGGCCGCACAGGCACCTTCTGATGATACCATGCAGGAACCCAGAGGATTATCCGGTGTGCAGGGGTTGCCGAACAATTTGCATTGGTGGGGTTTTTTAACACCACGCAATACCGACGGACATTCACAGGCTTTGTTGTCGGCCGGTGGTTTTTGCTGTTTTTGCAGCTGCTCTTGCAGCCAGTCAGCAAACTGTACTTCAGCATCCCATTGTGCGTATTCCGGGCGGATTGCCAGTGCGCTGTGCGGCACAGAGCCTAAACCCCGCCATTCAAAGCTATCGCGGGTTTTAAATACCTGGTCGCATAATGCCATGGCTTTTTCATTGCCATGTGGCGTGACTGCGCGGGTAAATTCATTTTCCACTTCTGCACGGTGTTCGTTGAGCTGATGAATCAGCATCAGAATCGCCTGCAGCACATCCAGTGGTTCGAAGCCGGCAATGACGACCGGCCTGTTATATTGCTGTGGGAAAATCTCATAGGGCTGGCTGCCGATTAATGTGCTGACGTGAGCCGGGCCTAAAAAGCCGTCAATATTGACATCATCGCTGGCGAGGATGGCATGCATCGCAGAAGGCGTCAGAACATGATTGCAGAACACACTCAGGTTATCTAATTGCAGCGTTTTCGCCTGCTGCAGAAGAACGGCAGTGGGGGGCGTGGTGGTTTCAAAACCAATAGCAAAAAATACGATCTTTTTATCCGGATTTTCCTGCGCCAGCTTGATCGCATCCATGGGTGAATACAGCATGCGCACATCGTGGCCCTGAGCGCGGATATTAAGCAGGCTGGTGCGTCCGCTGCCGGGCACCCGCAACATGTCACCGAAGGTGCATAAAATAACGCCGGGGTTTTTCGCCAGCATCATGGCCATATCCAGACGGGCAATCGGTAACACACAAACCGGACAGCCAGGGCCGTGAATGAGTTCCACATTGTCCGGCAGCAGATTGGGAATACCGTAGCGGAAGATGGCGTGGGTATGCCCGCCACAGAATTCCATTAAGCGATAGGTACGATCAGCAGCAGCCGCTACCTTAATCTTTTCTGCGAGTTTTTTTGCCAGCTGTGCATCGCGGAATTCATCGACATATTTCATGCTCAGACTCCGGCTGTTTCTGCTGCAACGGCATTCTGCAGGTCGATGTCAGAAATCATCGCCAGGGTTTTCTGCGCTTCGTCTTCATCCAGTTTTTTTAACGCAAAGCCGACGTGCAGGATGACGTAGTCACCGGGCTTGATATCTGTGACCAATGAAATATTAATGGCTTTACGCAGGCCGCCGATGTCAGCCATGGCGGTGTCGTCGTTTTCAATGCTTTCAATGCGTACGGGAATCGCAAGGCACATGGTGTCAGTGCTCCACTGTATGGGACGGGGCGGCAGGCAGCCCGTCGATATTTTCTTTTGCGGCGCTGTCGGCGGTGTGTGTCAGCAGTGTCCAGGCCAGCTGGCCGGCGGCCAGACCACCGTCATTCACCGGTGCTTTTTCCGGTAGTATCAGGCGGATGTGATGTTGCTGTAATTCAAGGCGCAGCAAATGCCGTAACAGAGCATTCTGCGCGCAGCCTCCGGATAACACCACGGCGTTGAGATTATAGTCCTGAGCCACTTTACTGACCCATTCACTCAGGCCGGCAGCCAGTTGCTGATGAAACAGTAACGCCAGGCGTGCCGGGTCTGCTCCTTCCAGGCTGGCAGTGATAATACGCCGGGCCAGCAAGCGCATATTGAGGCGGCGTTTGCCTTTGTAGAGTTCACTGCGGCACAGGCGGTCGTCCGCCGCCAGACGAATGCCTGGTTCGCCTTCTGCCGTCAGTGCCGATTGCGCCAGTGCTTCCAGCCGCATCGCCGCTTCCCCTTCGTAAGTCTGTATCCGGCAAACGCCCAGCAGTCCGGCGATGGCGTCAAACCAGCGCCCGGCGCTGGTGGTCAGCGGGCAGTTGATGTTTTTATCCAGCTGTTCGCAGACGATGCGGGTTTTATCCTGTTGCGCAGCCTGCTGTGCCAGCCAGAGCTGCATCTGTGGTTCGTCTCCATAGGCATACAGCAGGCTGATGGCCATACGCCAGGGCTCACGTGCGGCCATGTCGCCACCGGGTAACGGCAGGGCGGAGAAGGAGCCAAAGTGCAGAAAATCCGGGGCTGACAGCAGTACCAGTTCTCCCCCCCGGGCGGCGTCATCCCAGCCCAGACCAAACCCGTCCAGTGCAAGACCCAGGGTGGGACGGGGTTTGCCGTTCTCCGTCGTCTGCGGTTGTTCCGCCATGACCGCAGCAATGTGGGCAATATGATGAGGAACCGGATTCAGCAGCGCGCCATAGTGTTCTGCGCTGCGTTCCGACAGGCGCCGGGCGCTGCCTTCCGGGTGCAGGTCGCAGGCGATGATGGCGGGAGAAATCTGCAGCAGCTGGTTCAGCTGCCGGGCGGTGGTCTGTTGTTGCCGGGCGTTACCGGGATTATCCAGATCACCGATATGTTGTGATACATACAGCTGCGCGCCGCTGTTAACGGCCAGGGTATTTTTTAAGTAGCCGCCGGTGGCCATGACCGCCGGCAGCTCAGACTGCGGATCACAGGCTGTGAGCGTAAAGCTCACCGGTGCCAGTCCGCGGCCAATGCGATTAATCAGAGGCGGGAGCGCCGGCATGGCTGCCTCTGTGTCCGGGGCGGGCAGTGGCTTGTCGTCACGGGCATCCACGACGGTATCATCGCAGCGGTTAACGATATCGCGGTCGTGCATCAGCAGGGCATCGGCAATACCGGCGAGCTGTTCTCTGGCCTCTGCGTTATCCGTCAGCAACGGCGAGCCTGAGGCGTTGCCACTGGTCATGACCAGCGCTGTGGGCTGTTGCTGGTGCATCCAGCCGGTACCGGCCGGACGTCCGGCCGCGGCATGGAATAATAGCCAGTGCAGCGGGCTCTGCGGCAGCATAATGCCCAGTGCATTAAGACCCGGGGCCAGTTGCGCCAGCACAGCGGATAACTCCGGAGTGGTGTTCTGTCTGATCGTCTGCAGCACAATCGGTGCGGAAGGCTGGCGCAGGCTGTGTTGTCCGGCACAGGTCAGTGTTACCCAGTTCCGGGCCGACTCTGTGTTGGCTAACATAATGGCCAGCGGTTTGGCCGGGCGCTGCTTACGTGCGCGTAAGCGGGCGATGGCATCAGGGTTTGTCGCATCACAGATAAGATGAAAACCTCCCACGCTTTTTAACGCCAGAATCCCTCCGCTGCGGATGACCGCCAGCGCCTGATCAATCACCCCGGCGCTATCGTCAGCGTTGTGTCGGGTGCCGTTTTGTTCCAGCCAGATGCGCGGGCCACAGTCGTGGCAGGCGTTCGGTTGTGCGTGAAAGCGGCGCTCGGCCGGGTCTTCGTATTCCTGCGCACAGGCAGCACACAGTGGGAATTCTGCCATGCTGGTGTGGGCACGGTCATAGGGCAGTTTTTTCAGCAGGGTAAAGCGCGGGCCGCATTGGGTGCAGTTAATAAACGGATGGCCGTAACGGCGTGATTGCGGATCAAATAATTCGGCCAGGCAATCCGCACACGGGGCCAGGTCAGAAATAACACCACTGGCGGTTAAAGTGGCAGCGGCTTCTGATTCACGGATAGTGAATTCACTGGCCTGATAGTGGTGCAGAATATCGGTTTTAATACCGGTAATCTGTGCGCGCGGCGGTTTATGCTGCTGCAGCGCCTGACAGAACCCGGAGACCTGTTTGCGCAGACCATACAGGCGGATGTCGACCCGGTTGCCGAAATTGCAGACATCGCCGGGCAGCTGCATTGAGGTTGCCAGACGATACACCGCCGGGCGAAAGCCCACCCCCTGCACGATACCCTGTACGCGAATGATCCAGCCACAGGGCTCATTGTCTGCAACCTGGTCCGCAACCACTTCCTGCATTACAGCGCCTGCAACTGATCGATACGGTTCTGCAGATTGCGGATACGCTGCTCAATGCGCTGGCTCCGTTGTGTTTCAATCCACTTCAGCCAGTCGTCCATACCTTCACCGCTGCGCGCCGAACACTGCAACACCTGAATATCCGGATTCACCCGGCGGGCGTATTCAATGCAGGCGTCGACATCAAAATCCAGATGCGGCAGCAGATCGGTTTTATTCAGAATCATGACATCGGCCGCATGGAACATATCCGGGTATTTAATCGGTTTGTCTTCCCCTTCAGTCACCGACAGAATGGCGACTTTATGGGCTTCACCCAAATCGAAAGCGGCGGGGCACACGAGGTTGCCGACGTTTTCAATAAAGAGTACACCACCTTCCAGTTCAGGCAGGCTTGCCAGCGCGTGGCCAACCATGTGGGCATCCAGATGACAGCCTTTACCTGTGTTGACCTGAATTGCGGCAACGCCGGTTGCACGGATGCGGTCGGCATCGTTGCTGGTTTGCTGATCGCCTTCGATAACCGCCAGTGGCCAGCGCTGTTGCAGCCGGCGTATGGTTTCGGTTAACAGCGTGGTTTTACCGGAACCCGGACTGGAAACCAGATTCAGCGCCAGAATACTCTGCTGCTCAAAGCGGGCGCGGTTAGCATGAGCGTACTGATCATTTTTACCGAGAATATCCTGCTCGATCTGTACCATACGGCTCTGACTGAGTCCGGGGGCATGGGCCCGGGCTGCGCCCTGACCATAGTCATGCAGGCCGTCACCGTGCTGATGAGAGTGCGCTTCATCCTGCTCATGGGCATGATTGTGATGCTGTGAATGTTCATGACTGTGTTCATGATGATGCTCATGTCCGTGGTCATGACTGTGTTCGTGTTCATGCCCATGACTGTGCCCGTGACTGTGTTGATGGGCATGACCTTCAATACGGGTCTCGCCTTCACTGCAACCGCAAACCGTACACATTATTCAACCTCCAGTTCTTTAATCCGCATTTCGTCGCCCTGCGTGACCTGTAAATGGTAACTGCCACATTCCGGGCAGGCGTCGTAGCGTTGTTGAATGGCGACACTCTGGCCGCATCCGAGGCACCAGGCGAGGCCGGGTAAGCCGATAATTTCCAGACTGGCATTGTCTGCCAGAGTGCCGCGTATCACGGCGTCAAAACAAAAACGTAAAGCATCGCTGTCGATACTGGCGAGCGGACCGATTTCCAGCCACACCTTTTTTACCCGGCTGAAATTCTGACTGACGGCCTGATCTTCCAATACCTGAATAATGCCTTCGGCTACGGACATTTCATGCATGCTGGTTATCCGTGCCGGGGTCGCTGTTCTCTGTCTCTGCGGTCTGGCCGTTAATCAGCAGAGTAAAGGCCACACAGGGGTCGATGGCTTTGACGATGGCTGCCACCGCCGCCACGAGTTCGTCCTCCGGAATGTGCTGGCCCTGCAGGCCTGTGCATAAGAGTGAGCCGGTCAGAGAAAAATTAATATCCGTGGGCGCAATAACCTGCCATTGGCGGCCCTCCCGGGTCGTGCTGATTCGATGACATAGCCAGCCTCGGGAGGTCCGCACCCAGCCTTCGCTGTGACTGCCGTGACGGTCTTCACGCAGGCAATGCTGGATCAGGGCATAACCGGTCAGTTCCCCGGTCAGGCGCCCGGTTAAATAGGTCAGATCCGTCAGCATACGGTCAATCACCTGGCTCAGCAGCGGGATCAGCGGCCCCTTGTTATGCGCCAGCACCTGGGCGCCGCCGCCGGCAAAAAACGTCTGTGTGAAGCCGCTGTTTTCCGGTGACCATTCGTCATAGTGTAATGGCTGCCCGCCGGCCTGTTGTGCACAGTGATTGAAATCGATGTGGGTGTTGGCCAGTGTCTGCTGCCAGTTCTTTTCCAGCTGCTGCAGCCAGGCTGTTGTCTGTTGCCGGTCCGGCATTAAATCTCTGGCACCGGCAGCCAGTACGGCCGGGCTGTCGGTATCACTGTTGACGGCCTGCATCCACTGCCCAAGGCGGGCTCTGTCGAGCGGGTAATGCCAGTGCTGCAGTAAACGGATCAGGTATTCGCGGATGGATTCCAGTACTGCCCGGTGAGCCTGCCGACGCGCTTCTTCTGTGTCTTTCAGAAGCCCCAGCGCCAGTCTGGCGGCGACATCGTGCGAACGCCCACAGACACTGAAAATCACCGGCAGGGCGGCCAGCGCTTCCTGTTCCGGCTGTTGTTGCAGCCACTGACCAAGCGCCGTGCCGGGCCGCTCCATAGTGGTGGTCACATCCCCGATAAGACCATTCTGATAGCTCAGGTTGATGCTCAGACTCATGTGTTATCTGCCTGTGCGAAGTCCGGTTAAAAAACCGCGGCGTGACAGCATAGGGCTGTCCGGTTGCACAGGGTCTGCTTGCTGCTCATCAGTATCTGAGGCCGGCTGTGCATTGTGCTGCGGTGGTTGGTTTTTGCTCTGCTGACTGAGCGTTTTATGGCCGGCGTCAGCAGGCTGTAATAATTGCTGCAGAATTTCTTCGGCAATGGTGCGTGCGTCGTCCTGAGTGCGGATATCCGTGGTGTCCGACAACAGACTGGTGCTGGCGTAAGGGCCGGTTTCCTCTGCCCAGGCCGACGTCAGAATGCACTCGCCGGCGGGCAACGTCAGACCCCAGTCACTGCCTTTTTCCAGTGTTATGTGCGGCGCCGGTTTTGCCCACAGCAGCAGCGACCAGGGGGTAATGACAATCCCGAACCAGTGGCAGTGTTCCGGCGCCTTAGTGCCGTCCGGCAGCGCCTGCCAGCCGACTACTTCCACGCGCAGCGCCGGATTAAACCAGGGAAGTTCGCGCATTCGTCCGGCGGCGGCCAGATAAAACCGGGTGATCCCGGCGCTGTTTAACTCAGTGGTCATCGACCACCATAAACTGATCACGCTCGCCATCGCATTGCGGGCAGCGCCAGCTGTCCGGTAACTGGCTGAAAGGGGTCGCCGGCGGAATATGCTGGTCTGCGTCCCCGTCTTCAGGATGATACTGATACCAGCAGATTTTACATTCCAGTACGGCATCGTCACTGAGCTGGCTGTTGTCGCCCAGATAGCTGCCTTCAAAGGTTTTCGTTGGCGTGCTCATGGTGCTCCTCAGTCAGCCATCATGGCCTGGTAAATTTCCTGCAGTCGTTCGGCTGAATCTTCCAGATCTTCGCGTGCCGCGCAGGCGGATTGCGGAATACTGATGACTTCAATGGTGTCCAGTATCAGCTGGTCAGTGCTGTTGAAATACTGTACCCGCCAGATGCCCGGAACGGCGCAGCTGGTGATACGGCAGTTACCGTAACCCCGCGACAGAATGACCGCGCCGCCGTGGCTGAGGGTATTCCCCAGAAAAGCGTGATCTTCTTCGGTAAAAGGCAGCAGTGAAAAATTAATCACATGCGGATCAGTAAACGGCTGTTGCTGGTGCGCGCTGGCTTTATCCAGCAGCTCCAGCAGGACCGGCGGCGCATTGAGCAGCCCATCCGGAACCTGTGGCATCTGAAAATCGCTGCTGAACGGAAAGCTGTCGGTTAACAGGTGGTCAGGTACGGCACCGACTTCCAGCCATTGATGTGTCACTTTTTTATCACTGTCGAGTTGCTGCAGCCACCATACGCCGGCCAGCACCGTTTCCTGAATTCGCAGATTCAGCCCCGGATGTTCAATCCGTGCGGCAACTTCGCCTTCCCCCAGCGTCTGGTAGAGCAGGGCACAGGCATCATTACTCAGATGATCAAGACCAATGCGTGAGCAGCTGACGGCACCGCTTAAATTGGCGGCGCCTTGTTCCAGCGACCTTTGCAGGTCGAGCAGAATCTGCCCGACTTCCGGATACATGGCCAGTTCCTGAGCTTCCGGTAAGGCCGGAATTTCGAAGGTGTCCATTTCGGTGGGCATCTGCATATAACGCAGACCGTCTTCGCCCTGAGACCCAGGGCCGGTCTGAGCGACGCCCGTCTGTGACGGAACCGCGCCTTTGGCCAGATCAAACAGTGGAATATCGCCGCTCATCAGCTGGCCTCCCCTTGCAGTGAGTTCAGGTCCAGCGACTGTGGTTTGCGCTGCAGAATTTCCGGAATCATGTGGCAGTAATCATCCCAGTTCTGAATACGGATAATATTGCCGAGGTAATCCTGACCTTTCATAAACACCAGTGCCGGCCATACCGCAAAGCCAAAGGTACCCTGCAATTGTTTTTCACAGCTGCGATCAATGACCGCGGCCTTCAGTTGCGGAAACTGCGCAACTAATTCGGGCAGTACCACAGCCACATCCGGCGTTTCTTTATTGCGCGCCGGATCGTCGGTGAAAAACAGCACGCTGAATTCATTCTCTGCAAGGAATTCAGCCAGATTCGTTTGATCCAGCAAAGGATAACCAAAATCGTTCAGCAAGCGCCCGATTAATGGATGGGACATAACGGATTATTCTCCAGTAGCCGCCGCGCGCAGATGCGCGGGCAGTTGCGGTTCCCGGTCGAGGTCAGCGAACAATTCGTTCAGGCCGGATGTGTCGCCGGCGCCAATCTGCTGCAGTGCCTGCAGCGCCTGACCGGTTTGTTGTGCACGTTGGGCACTGATGATTTCGCGCGCAGCACCAAGAAACACCAGCAGCCATTCCCCCGGCCCGGTATGACCGACCAGACGGATATCGATGACTGCCGGCGCGGATTCATTCTGTGGATCTGCGGGCCAGGGCTGACAATGGGCAATGCCTTTGTCGTTTTCTGCCAGCACCACCTGCATGGGAATGCCAACACACATCAGAGGTTGTTCTCCGGTGCGGGAATAAAACGGGCATCACCAAAACGGAACGCTGCGTCTTCAGAGGGCCGGCCTTCTTCGTATTCGCTGATCGCCAGTTCCGGTGAAATAGATGCCACTCTGCTGTTTGCATCACTGCCGGCGGGCAGGGGGTGTACGCCGCGTTCCGCCAGAAATTTCAGAGCCACATCCACGGCGGGCTGAATCTGCTGACGCACGCCATCGGTCAGGCTGCCACCGAAGTCTTCCAGTATGTCTGGCTGCACACCAATCAGCAGAATCTCCTGCGGGTAATGACCGGTAAATTCGCTCATTGCCAGTACTTCCTGAAAACCGGTCTGATGCAGGCTCATTTTTTTAGCCCCCATATATTTGGGCACTTCATCATCACGCACTAACTTTAAGGTGCCGGGTTTCAGGCCATAATCAATGGCGTCGAACACCACCAGAATATCAGCGTCCTGTACGTGCTGAAGCAGATAAATGCCCTGGGTACCACCGTCAAGCAGTGAGACGTTTTCCGCAAAGCTATAATGCTCGCTTATGTGTTCCAGGCAGCGCACGCCGAAGCCTTCGTCGGCCCAGAGGACATTGCCGATACCGAGTAATAAAAAGCGCTTATCCATATTCAGTCCGGGCGGTCGTCTTTAAACATACGCCAGCCACCCACCATGGTGGAGATCAGTGATTGACGTGACATGATGTCTTCGCGCACGGCGACGTATATATGCGACATGATAAACAGGATGATGTACCACATGCCCAGATGGTGCCAGGTGTGAACATCCTGGCTTTGCCCCATTAAGGGAATAATCCAGCCAAACATCTGGCTTGCCCAGCTGTCATAACCCAGACCTTCACCATACAGCGCGAAGCCGGTAAAAATCATAAACGTCAGGCCAAGCACGAAAAATACAAACATGGCACTCTGGCCCATCGGGTTATGGCCAATGTATTTTTTCGGCGTTTTTTCGAGGAACATGTACCAGCGCATTTCGTGCCACAGTTCTTTGTACCAGGACTTTTTCGTAATGGGTAAAATGAAGAGTTCACGCGCATGGCTGTTACCGACAAAGGCCCAGTAAATGCGGCCGATAAACGCGATCGTGACGATATAACCGGCGGCAAAATGGGCAAAGCGGATATAGCCCATCAGGAAATTATCACTGGCTTCCCCTGGCATGGTTGGCAGGGGAGAGCCGATAAAATAGCCGGTGATGCACAGTACCGTAATACAGGCCACGGTGATCCAGTGCCACAGACGCAAAGGGGCTTCGTACACGTAGACGGCAGTCTGACGGCGGACGAGCATATCGCTGTCGCCTTCAGCAGCTGGAACGGTTGCAGCCGGTTGTTCAGCCTTCACACTTTGTTCAGACATCACTGCCTCCTCAGTTAACGGATTTTAACCCGGGTCATTTCGTCGCCATCTTCTGACATCACGTGAGTGGAGCAGGCCAGGCACGGGTCGAAACTGTGCAGGGTACGCAGAATTTCAACCGGTTCTTCCGGACGTTCCATCGGTGTATTCAGCAGAGAAGCTTCGTATGCACCTATGTTGCCGTCGCTGTCACGGGGGGAACCGTTCCAGGTGGTCGGCACAATGGCCTGATAGTTCTCAATCTTGCCGTCTTTGATTTTGATCCAGTGCCCGAGTGCGCCACGCGGTGCTTCGTTCGTGCCCACCCCTTTGGCTTCTTTCGGCCAGTTTGACGGGTCCCATTTTTCCACGTTGGCCGTGGATGAATCACCGGCTTTAATGTTGTTTACCAGCGCGTGCCAGTCATCCAGCATGGAATCTACTACCAGATCGCATTCCAGCGCCCGGGCCAGGGTACGGCCAATGGTGGACGGCAGGAATTGTTTCAGGCCCAGATCCAGTCCTGTGTTCTGGTTGAAGGTTGCCAGAGAACGGTCCACCTGTTCTTTGACAGCTTCCTGACCTGACGCATAGGCCACGATGTAACGGGCCAGCGGACCCACTTCCATGGCATGGCCGTTCCAGCGTGGTGCTTTAATCCAGCTGTACTTATGGGCTTCATCCAGCTCTTTAATATCGGTTTTGGTGCCTTTGGTGTTGGGCCCCAGTTCAAAGCTGGGGGCTGTTTCACCATCCCAGGGATGCAGACCTTTGGCGCCGTTGGCATAGCGGTACCAGGAGTGGTCAACGAATTCCTGAATTTCATCCGGATTACGCACATCCACCGGCAGTACTTCGTTCCAGTTTCCGTTCACAATGGCGCCACCGGGCAGCATGTCTGTTGAACTGTCGTAAGGTGTTTGTGCATAGGTGCCGTAAGCCAGCACGTTTTCGCTGGCCAGACCCCCACCGTACAGCCAGTCTTTGTACAGACCACCAATGGCCATTACGTCAGGCAGATAAACGTTTTTGGTGAATTCCTGGGTTTCTTTAATACGCTGCAGCACAAAGTTCAGACTGGTCATATTCACCGGCGCGCCGGCTGCACCGACATCATCCAGATTAATGGCGCAGGCCACACCGCCCACCAGATAATTCGGGTGCGGGTTCTTACCGCCAAAAATGGTGTGAATTTTGACGATTTCTTTCTGCAGGTCGAGCGCTTCCAGATAATGGGTGACGGCCATCAGGTCCGCTTCCGGCGATAATTTATACGCCGGGTTATCCCAGTAACCATTTTTAAACAGGCCCAGCTGACCACTGGCGACGAATTTTTTCAGACGGTTCTGAATATCACGGAAATAGCCAGGGCTGGATTTCGGATGAGATGGCGACACCATTTTCTGCAGCTCGGATGTTTTCCGTGGGTCCGCTTTGAGTGCGTTCACCGGGTTCACCCAGTCGAGGGCGTGCAGATGATAAAAATGCACAATGTGATCGTGCGCCATCAGGGTTTTATCCATCAGATGACGGATAAGATGCGCGTTGTAAGGAATCTGGATATCCAGTGCGTCTTCGACGGCGCGGCACGCCGTCAGTGCGTGGGTACCGGTGCAGACGCCACAGATACGTTCTACAAAGGCCCAGGCATCGCGTGGGTCACGGCCTTTCAGAATCACTTCCAGACCGCGCCACATAGTGCCGGTGGATACGGCATTACGGATAATATTGTTGCTGTCGACGTTCACTTCGCAGCGCATATGACCTTCAATACGGGTCACCGGATCGACCACCACGCGGCGGCCATTGTTGTCGAGCTGGCTGGCGTTCAGTGGGATGTTCATGCGGAGGTATCCTCAGAATTTTCGTTGTTACCGGATAGTCGTTTAATAGCGCTGACCGCCGCGTGGGCAGCAATGGCGGCACCAACACCGCCGGCGACAGCGGTGCCGATTTCGTCTGCGTTTTTCTCAATACCAAACTGATGAATATCGGTCAGACGGTTATAGAAGGAACCTTTGTCCCAGAAACCATCTTCAGAACAGCCGATACAGCCGTGACCAGCCTGAATCGGGAAGGAAGTCCCTTCGTTCCAGCGTACGGTGGAACAGGCGTTATATGTGGTCGGGCCCTTACAGCCGACTTTATATAAGCAGTAACCTTTACGGGCGAATTCGTCATCCCATTCTTCCACAAACTGACCGGCATCGAAGTGTGGACGGCGGTAGCATTTGTCGTGAATACGCTGGCCGTAAAACATTTTCGGACGGCCCTGACGGTCGAGCTCAGGTAATTTTCCGAAGGTCAGCATATAAGTAATAACGCCGGTCATAACTTCCGCAATGGGCGGACATCCGGGCACTTTGATAATGGGTTTGTCGGTAATGACTTTATGGATCGGCGTGGCCTGTGTCGGATTGGGACGCGCCGCCTGCACACAGCCCCAGCTGGCACAGGAACCCCAGGCGATGACAGCCTTGGCATGTTTTGCTGCATGTTTTAACTGATCAACAAAGGGTTTGCCGCCGATAATGCAGAACATACCGTCTTCGTTCAGTGGCGGGTTACCTTCCACGGCCAGAATATATTCGCCTTTGTACTTTTCGATGGTGTCTTCCAGTGCTTCTTCAGCCTGATGACCGGCGGCGGCCATCAGAGTGTCGTCGTAATCGAGCGACAGCATGGACAGCACAACATCTTTAACCAATGGATGAGCGGAACGGATAAAAGACTCGGAGCAACAGGTACATTCGAGACCGTGTAACCACAGAACCGGTGTTCTGGGTTTGTTTTCCATGGCGTTGGCGATTTGTGGAACGAAGGCGGGACTGAGGCCAAGAGCGGCGGCAGTTAAACTGCAGTACTTCATGAAGCTGCGGCGGGGAATACCCTGGCGCCGCATTACTTCATAAAATGTTTCGATGTGCGACATGCGGAGATCCTCTGCGATCTGACCGCTCATCGCACAGGGGATTAACACCGGGTGCAAAACTGGCGGTCGGTTCTCTCATCGGTTGGTTATGAAAAGAAGATGGTTGTTGAGAATAAACTCATCTCCATGTTCCCTGTGCGGGAATCTGGCATTAGAGTATTCCTGTAATCTTCAGGCGACAAGTAAACAATGCAGGATTATCTGATCCGTTAGTAGAATTGTCTTAATTAAACACAGAATTTATAAGACTTTGATCTAATGATATTTTTTTATTAATAATTTTGTGAGCAATTTATTAATAAAAAGATTAAAAAAAGCCCCCTGATATTCCAATGTCCTGGTGAATATCAGGGAGCAATGCGACGAACTGTTGCATTTCTGAATTGGTCTGACGTTATGCTGGTCCGACCAATTATTGGCTACAGAAATGGCCTTACCAATAAAGGTAAGACCGGAAAGGTAATACCGGGTTTTTACTCAGGAATTTTTCATGCTGCCGGTTTCTTCGAAACGCTGGTGCCAGCTTAATGCTTCACCTAATAAATGCGGCGTATGCATTCCGCGTCCGCTGTTGCAGGCGCGTTCAAAATAACTGATTAAATCACTGCGGTAATCCGGGTGAACACAATTCTGGATGATGGTTTTCGCTCTTTGTCTTGGCGACAGTCCGCGCAGATCGGCCAGCCCCTGTTCCGTCACAATGATTTTTACATCGTGTTCTGTGTGGTCAACGTGAGAGACCATAGGCACGATGGAAGAAATTGCACCGTCTTTAGCGATGGACGGAGTGACAAAAATAGACAGATAAGCATTGCGTGCAAAATCGCCGGAGCCACCGATACCATTCATCATCCGGGTACCCATTAAGTGGGTTGAATTCACATTGCCATAAATATCGGCTTCGATCAGTCCGTTCATGGCAATGATACCAAGGCGGCGGATAATTTCCGGATGGTTACTGAGGTCCTGTTGACGCAGGATAATCTTATCGCGGTACAGCTCGATATTTTCGTCAAATTCTTTGATGCCGTCCGGACTTAATGAAAAGGCTGTGGCTGAGGCGATGCTCAGTGTGCCGGATTTCAGCATTTTTAACATGCCGTCCTGAATCACTTCGGTGTAGGCCGTCAGGTTTTTATGCGGGCCGGCATCCAGGCCTTCCAGTACCGCATTGGGAATATTGCCCACACCGGACTGAATCGGTAACAGGTTTTTCGGCAGGCGACCGGCGTCGATTTCGCGTTCAAGAAACTCGAGAATATGGTCGGCGATTTTCTTCGACACTTCATCCGGCGCTTTAAAGGGGGAATTACGGTCCGGGGCACTGGTTTCCACCACCGCGATAACTTTTTCCGGCGGGCATTGCATGTACTGCTCACCAATGCGGTCGGACGGTGACGTCAGCTGTATCGGTTTGCGGTCCGGTGGCAGAGCCGTGCCGTAATAGACGTCATGCATACCTTCCAGGCGGATATTCTGGCGGTCATTCACTTCCAGAATGATGTGATCAGCCTGCTCGATCCAGGTTTTGTTATTGCCGATAGAAGACGACGGAATCAGACTGCCATCTTCGCGGATACCGGCGACTTCGATAATGGCCAGATTCATTTTGCCGAGAAACCCGGACCAGGCGTATTGGGAAACTTCGGACAGGTGGTAATCCACGTAATCCATGCGGCCGTCATTAATACGGTTACGACAGATGGGGTCCGTCTGGAAGGGAAGCCGCATTTCAATGCCATCCACTTCGGCCAGCGCGCCGTCGAGTTCCGGTGCGGTTGAGGCACCTGTCCAGATATTAATACGGAAGCGACCACCATCCTGATTGATCTTACCGATACGCTCAGCCAGTGCCTGGGGCACCGCTTTGGGGTAACCGGCGCCGGTAAAGCCGCTCATGCCAACGGTGGCACCGTTGGGTATCAGTTCGGCAGCCTGTTCGGCCGTCATAATTCGGTTGCGCAGTACAGGGCACTGAATACGGGATATTCCGCTCATACGTTTCTCCAGAATAATTTTTTTGCTGGCTAAGCCTGTTGATCGGCTTTTAGTGGGGGGCGGGAGGGAGTCGCCTGCTCAGCTGGTCGGACATCATAGCCGGATTATTTTAGGTAAAAGCGGGCCAGCTGTACGACTATCGTCTTATGAAACTGACTGTTCTGTCAGTGGGAAGTTGGTCAAGGGAGTGACAGCCGGTACCTGATTGCCGGCATGGATACCTTGTTGGCGGCTGTTTCAGGGCCGGTGTGATAAGTGAGCGGAATTGTCGGTGGTGGTCGTCATTATCTCCGCTGACGATAAGGGTTTCTCTGTTTCTGACGGTTTTATAGGCAGGAGGACCCCCCATATGCACTGCCTGCCCGTACATCGGTTGGCAGCTGACAAAGGCAGTGCAGCGCCTATAGTTTAAAGAATGTAAAGCAAGCGCCTTGGTGGTGACGGGTAGGCTATTGGCCGCAGTCTCTGTCCGGGCGCTCCTTGATAAAGGGTCGTGCAGAGGATTAACCGGATATGAAACAACCGGGGCAGCCCCAGACTGATGTTGGTAAAGCGGGCCATGCCGGCAAAGACGGCGTCCATATTAATTTTGTCAGTCGCTTTGTGTCCCGCTGGCAGGAAGCTCCGCATAAGATGGCATTGTCCTTTGCGGAGGGGCAGCAGAACCGGGTGCTGACGTACCGGCAGCTGGCCGCTGAAGCTGCTTTCTGGCAGGCCTACTGGCACCGGCAGGGATTCCGCCCGGGTGAGCGCATTGTTATGGCCATTACACCGGGTCCCCATGCCTATGCCATCACCCTCAGTCTGCTTGCCAGTGGACTGGTGCCGGTGTTTATCGATGTGGAGATGCCACGTCATCATGTGCGCTATGTGCTGGAAGGATCGCAGCCGGTGGCGGTGATCGCAACGCGCCGGGCGCTGCGCTGGCACTGGCTGGTGCCAGAGCTGAAAGAGTGCCAGCGCTTCAGTATTAATGGCCCGTTTCCCGGACTGACGTCGATGCCGGTCCGGCTGGCGCAGCTGGCCAGAGATGAAAATGATCAACCCCTCAGCGTGTCTCCCTGTTCTGCGGATCAGCACGGCATCATTTCTTTTACCTCAGAAAACCGCGGTATTCCCATGGGGGCTGACCGTACCCATGGCAGCCTGCATCACCATTATCTGGCCATGAGCCGTTTCTGGCCCGGGCAGGCACAGGATGTGGAAATGAGCAGTTTCCCGCTGACGGTTCTGCATAATCTGAGTGCGGGTGTGCCCACCGTTCTGCCTGCGATTGATTTTGCTCATCCGGGACAGCTGACACGCCGTCAGGCCAGGCGGGCGTTGCAGCAGCTGGCGGACAACCGTGTCACCCGGCTGTCGGGCGCACCGGCGTTTTTTGCCGCCCTGTGTGACTGTATGGAAGAAGACAACATCCGCATTCCTCAACTGGATGAGCTGATGATCAGCCGCGCGACTGTCAGTGCCAGCTTAGCCGCACGACTGCTGATCCGCTTTCCCCAGGCGCAGGCCTGGCTGATTTATGGCGCCACCGAAGCTGAGCCCATCTGCGCAGTCACACTGAACGATTACCTGCGTGCTGAGAATAAACCGGGCTACCGGGTAGGGCCGCCGGTGGAAAACACTGAGCTGATGGTATGCCGCGCGCTGGACGACAAGCATCTGAATCCGGTACAGGTACAGCAGAATCGCTGCCCGACAGGCGAAATTGGCGAGATCCTGGTTGCCGGCCCCCATGTGCTGGCCCGCTACATTAATAACCCACAGGCGGTGATGCAGCATAAAATTCCGCGCGCAGTCACGCCCGGTGATTCTGCTGCGGTCTGGCACCGCACCGGTGATACCGGTTATTTCGATGAACAGGGCGAGTTGTGGCTGACCGGGCGTATCAAGGATCTGGTGTATGCGGCGGGGCAGGTGGTGCACCCTTATGTTATTGAAAAGCAGATCGACACAGTCGCGGGTATCCGGCGCTGTGCATTGATCGGCAGTGCCGGCGGAGACCATGGGGTGCGTCTGTACCTGGTTTGTGATGAACCATTAGAAGACCTGCTGGCGCCGTTAACCCCGGTGCTGATGACACTGGGGGTGTCAGAGGTTGATATTTACCGGCTGACGGTGATGCCCACGGACCGGCGCCACAACAGTAAGGTGGACCGGCCGTTATTGCGTACCCGCAGTCGCCGCATCCATGCCACCGAATACCAGCGCTGGAGCCAACCCTGAAGGTGCTGGTGTCGCTATCATGCGGGATTGCCTGATGACCGTCATGGCGGGCTCTGGCGCACCACCGGGCAGGCAAAAAACAGGTTGTTTCCACGGATCAGATTTTATACACTACGCGCCCTTTTAATAGGCCCCGTGTATCTGGAGCACGCCATAACAACTGATGTGGTGGGTTTGGGGTACACAGGATGATTAACGGCAGGCGATCCCAAAACCTGTCACCTGATAAAACGATCGGAGTGATCTGAATTTATGGTAGTAATCCGTTTAGCCCGCGGTGGCTCTAAAAAACGTCCTTTTTATCACATTAACGTAGCTGACGCGCGCGCTCCCCGCGACGGTCGCTTTATCGAGCGTGTCGGGTTCTTCAACCCTGTTGCTCGTGGCCAGGAAGAGCCTCTGCGTGTTGATCTGGAACGCGTTGAGTACTGGCTGGGTAAAGGTGCACAGCCGACTGACCGTGTCGCCAAGTTACTGAAAGACGTCAAAAAAGCTCAGGCTTAATTGGCACAAGACGGAGATTTGATGTTGGCAGATCAGGTGGCAGATCAGGACGTAACCGTTCTGGGTAAAATCACCACCGCATTTGGTATTAAAGGATGGGTGAAGGTGTATTCCTACACAGATCCTGTAACCAATATTCTGGAGTACAGAAACTGGCTGTTAAAAATAGACGGTCAGTGGCGCAACTTCAGTCTGACAGGCAGCAAGCTCCAGACGAAAGGGTTAGCGGTTTCTCTGCAGGGTATTACAGACCGTGATCAGGCACTGGCATTACGCCAGGCTGAAATCGGCGTGTTAACCAGCGAATTACCGGAACCCGAAGAAGATGAATATTATTGGTTCCAGCTCGAAGGCCTGAAGGTTGTTACAACCGAGGGCGTATTGCTGGGCCAGGTAAAAGAACTGTTTGAATCCGGTGGTGGTAACCAGGTAATGACAGTCAACAGCTGCGAAGGCAGCGTTGATAAACGTCAGCGACTGATTCCCTATGCCGATCCGATCGTTCTAGAGGTTGACCTGGATGGCAGTGAAATCCAGGTGAACTGGGATCCGGATTTTTAATCCGGTGTTGCTGTAATTATGTGGTTTGGTGTTATTTCCCTGTTTCCGGAAATGTTCCGGGCGCTGACTGAATTTGGTGTCAGCGGGCGGGCAGTGAAACAGGAAAAAATACAGGTTGAGTGCTGGAATCCCCGGGACTTTACCCATGATAACTACCAGACAGTGGATGATCGTCCCTACGGCGGTGGCCCGGGTATGCTGATGAAAATTCAGCCTCTGCAGGATGCCATCCGGGCGGCTAAAACGGCCGCCGGAGACGGCGCTAAGGTGATTTATCTGTCACCGCAGGGCCGTAAGCTGGACCAGAACGGGGTGCTGGAGCTTGCTCAGCGCGACAAACTGATTCTGGTCGCGGGACGGTACGAAGGCATTGATGAGCGTCTGATTCAGAACGAAATTGATGAAGAGTGGTCTCTTGGCGATTTTGTTCTGAGTGGCGGAGAACTCCCCGCCATGACCCTGATGGATGCCGTGATACGGCTGGTGCCCGGTGTATTGGGGCATGATCAGTCGGCGCAACAGGACTCCTTTATGGATGGCCTGCTGGATTGTCCACACTATACACGCCCGGAAGTTTATGAAGGGCAGGCAGTACCTGAGGTACTGCTGAGCGGCAACCATGAAAAGATCCGTCAGTGGCGGCTTAAGCAGTCACTGGGCAGAACCTGGCAGCGCAGACCGGACCTTCTGGATGCACTGGAACTGACAAACGAGCAACAAAGGTTATTGACAGAGTACCTGCGTGAGAATGAAGACTCCGCAGACTGTTAAGGAGCATAGAATGAGCAACAAAAACACAATCATTCAGCAGATCGAAAACGCACAGCTGAAAGAATCTGTACCCCCGTTTGCCCCAGGCGACACCATCGTTGTACAGGTGAAAGTAAAAGAAGGTAACCGTGAGCGTCTGCAGGCGTTTGAAGGTGTGGTTATCGGTAAACGTAACCGTGGTCTGAACTCTGCGTTCACTGTACGTAAGATTTCTCACGGCGTTGGTGTTGAGCGTACTTTCCAGACGCACAGCCCGATGGTTGACAGCATCGAAGTGAAACGTCGCGGTGATGTCCGTCAGGCGAAACTGTACTACCTGCGTGAGCGTAGCGGTAAGTCTGCACGTATTAAAGAAAAGGTATAAACCGGCTCTTTTACTCAGACACAAAAAAACGGGCAGTTTGCCCGTTTTTTTGTGTCTGAAAATCCGCCGTTTTACCTTAAAGTCACATTACGGCGCTATTCTTATACCTCCGGTCGCCTGCTGATCCCCCTTTCCTTGACAGCCTGCCCGGCATTTGAAAGGGTTAGCAGCGAACAGAAGTCCGTATCTGCTGTCCTGTCTTTCCGGGTTATGTGGGTACCAATACCTAAGGTAATTGTAATGAAAAAGACACTGCTTGCTGCAGCTGTTGGTCTGGTTATGAGCTTGCCGGTCAGTGCGGCAGATACAGAACAGGCGGCATCAGAATCCCCGCAGCAATCCCTTCAACAACAGGCTGAAGCCAAACTCACTTCTGCGTTTGGTCCGCGTCTTAAAGTGCAGGAAGTGGCACCACTGGCCGGCGGTCAGATTCTGGAAGTGCTGTTAACAGACGGTACCGTCATGCACATGACCCCTGACCTGACTCACTTCCTGTATCAGGATGAATTGTACGAGTTGGGCGCCGCGGGGGCGAATAACGTGACACAGAACCGCCATAACCCACGCCGGGCGCAGGAAATGGCATCCCTGGATGATAATCAGGCCGTGGTGTTTCCGGCACAGGGTGAACAGAAAGGGCTGATCAATGTGTTCACCGATATTGATTGCGGCTATTGTCAGAAACTGCATACCGAAGTACCGCGCCTGAATGAGCTGGGTATCACCGTACGTTATCTCGCCTTTCCCCGGGCCGGTATCAAAAACCCGCAGACCGGCCAGCTGACAGACTCCTATCGCAAGATCAACTATGTGTGGTGTCAGGATGACCGTAAAGCGGCCATGAATACCATGAAGAAGACTCAGCGTGAGCTGAGTGTACTGGGCCAGAGATTACGTCAGGGCGGCGCTGTCATGCTGGAGGATCAGTACAAAGCGCTGTCATCCCAGATGGATGCCATGCTTGCAGACAGTAAGGACTGCGGCGCACCGATCGCAGAAGAGTACAGTCTGGGTAAAAGCATGGGGGTTAACGGTACACCGGCTATCGTGCTGGAAGACGGACGTTTATTCCCCGGTTATCTGCCGGCGGATGAGCTTGCCCGTCGCATGGGAATTCTCTGAGATATACTCCCAACCGGACATACTGGCGCCTGCCCTGATGGGGCAGGCGCTTTTTTTTGCCACTTTCCTTTCCAGCTTTCCTTTCCAGGTTCAGGCCCGTGTGCTTTCTGTCTGTGCGCTGGCCGGCATAACCGGTCGTCAGACTTTTGAATTCTCCACTGTTGATTGATTAGTAAATGTCATTTATTTGGCATTCCGGGTAACAAATAATACATATTTCTTAAACATTACTTATCCACATAGGTGAGTGTGAGTACTTGCTTACAGTCTGGGCCTTTATTTACTGATTTAAACGATAAAATACTCAAAAAGCCCTGTTATGGGGCGTCCGGGGGACTTTTTGAGGCGTGTTATTCACACTGACAAATTATCGTCATAAACGCACTGTTATTGGCCTGAAATATTACAGTCGATCTATTGAAAGAGTTAAGTTGTTGAAAAATAAAGATATTTTTATTGGTTAAAAAATAATCAATTTAACATAAGCGCACTGATTACGGGATTCAGAGCAAGATATAAATAGCTTTTTAACAGATTTATCCACAGATTTTGTGGACAGAAAAATAACCCTCTGTTATTTGTTGATCCCGCGCAAAAAATGCGGGTATTTATTCAGAATTATTCCTTGACGAAATCAGCTCTTGCTTGTTACGCACATTTTCCGGCCGGATGTTCTGAACGTAAATTCAAAAGTCAAAAAAATGTAATAAATTCGATTTTTCAGTATAAGTGATTGAAAAATAAGGGATTGGTGAGTTGGTGTTATTTCGTTCAAACTGACCTGAGTCCGCATAGATACTGCGTTTGCAGCCTCTTTCAGCGACTTATCCATAGAATTATCCACAGAAAATGTGCATAACCCTGAAAAACGCCGGAAAATAAGGCTTGCAGCCCCTGTGGATGATTTATGTCAGGCAGTTTCGGCGGATTCGTCCGGATCATTATTGCTGTTAAGGAATAAATCCATCGATGGATGAGGTGGTGTCTGCAGTGTTTCCCGAATATTGAGCGGCAGGGCATCATCCCAGTCAAAGCGCCGGATCAGTTGGCGCAGTATCCGGTCTGGTGGGGCGACCAGGGTCAGGGGCTGGCCGGACAGCGGATGTTGCATGGTCAGTTCACTGGCATGCAGCAGCAGCCGTGGGGCGTCCAGATGATCGCGGAAATAGCGGCTGTGACGGCCTTTACCATAGCGTGCGTCGCCAATGATGGGGTGGGCCAGATGTTTCAGGTGACGGCGTATCTGGTGCTTGCGCCCGGTGTGTGGCACGCACTCCAGCAGGGAATAGCGTGACTGCGGGTATTTATCCACGGCCACCGGAATTTCCACCTGAGCGAGACTGTGAAAATCCGTTATGGCTTCCTGCGCCGGTTTCTTTTTCTCGTGTCTGGCATATTTATCCACCGGCGGCGACATGGCGTAGTCAAGGTGAGTGAATGCCGGCATCCAGCCACGCACAATCGCCAGATACTTCTTTTCCACGGTGCGCTGTCGCCACAGATCCGTGATCTGACTGGCCATCTCCTGTGACAGGGCAAAGGCCAGAACCCCGGAGGTTGGCTTATCCAGCCGGTGTACCGGATACACCCGCTGACCCAGCTGATTGCGTAACAGCTGCAAAGCAAAGCGGGTCTCGTGGCGATCAATTTCGCTGCGGTGCACCAGCAGACCACTGGGCTTGTTGATGACCACCAGGCAGTCATCCTGATAAAGAATATCGAGTTCGGTGGTCATGATTCTGTTGCTTCTTTGGCTGCGAAAGCGGGGGACTTTACCCCAGCGTGGGCCGATTCCCAAGCCATGGGTGAATCAGTGGATATTTTTCGCTACCTTTGTTTTGCAGAAAGCGTGTTCTGCAGTCAGCGGGTTCCGGATTAAGCGTATTCCGGAGTCAGTGATCAGCATCCGCGGAGTGAACAACAGGAGCCGGGAGTCGTCATGGTCCGTGTCTGGATATTCATGTTTCTGGTTGCAGTCGCTGCCATGCTGGTGGCGGTGCGCCTGGTTTATACTGAAACGGGCCGTTTTCCGGACCGCAGCGGCACACCGGTTATGGCTTCCACTGCCATGGAGTTAGTGGCTGAGTTACCACACCCACCGGGTAATATTGCGGTACGGAACGACCGCGAGTTCTTTTTCACCTTTCATCCGCTGGGCGATGCATCAGTCAGTGTGGCGCACTGGTCGGCAGGCAGCTACCAGCCATTTCCGTCTCCTGACTGGCAACCCGGTGGTGCGCAGGAGGGCGCTTTCAGGGAAGTACTGTCGCTGCGTATTTCCGGCCAGAATCTCTGGCTGCTGGATAATGGCCGCCACGGGCTGAGCAGTGTACGGCTGCTGGCGTTTGATATGACCAGCGGTCAGCTGGTACACAGTTACCGCTTTCCGCGCGATGTCTTTCCGCTGGGTTCCTTTGCCAATGATTTCCGTATCAGTCGTGATGGGCGCTATTTCTTTATTACCGATGCCAGCCTGTTGGCCCGCACGCCGGCGCTGGTGGTGTATGACCGGCAAAATGGCAAAAGCCGGCGTTTGTTGCAGGATCACCCCTCAGTACTGCCGGGGCCTTTCGAGCCTGTGGTGCAGGGGCAGGAGATGACACTGTTCGGTCTGTTGACGGTGAATCCAGGCGTGGACGGGATAGCCCTGGATGCCAGGGATGAGTGGCTTTACTACGCCGCGGTGTCGGCGGATCAGCTGTACCGGGTACGCACAGCCGACCTGCTGAATGCTGACTTACCGGCGGCGTCGCTGGCCCACAGAGTGGAAGCGCTGGGCGAAAAAACCATGACGGATGGCATGGCGGTGGACCGCCACGGCAATGTCTATCTGTCGGATATTGAGCATTCGGCCATTGTGCGCCGCGGACCAGAGGGCGAACTGCAGACGCTGTTGCGCAGTGTGGATATCCGCTGGCCGGACGGTTTCAGTCTGTATCAGGACCAGCTCTATTTTACCTGTTCGGCCCTGCATCAGGTGATGGGGCTGACGGACACGTCTGACGGCGACCATGCGCCATTTCAGATTTACCGTGTGCGGCTGAACAACGCAGAAGCTGCGTTGTAACCGGTTCACCGGGTTTTCAGATTGGAGAACAGCGCCGCACACGGCGGTTGCGCCAGGCTGTGGAAACCCAGCAGCACATCCGCCAGCTGTTCGGCATCTTCCAGTTGAGGAAAATGGCCACAGGCGATGTCTGTGTACTGCACGCCGGGAATCTGTGGCAGCGAACGGCTAACCGGATCAAAGCTGCCACGGATAATCTGCAGCGGCAATGGCGGTTGATAGTGCCGCCATTCCCGTCTCTGGGGCAGTTCGTAGCGATAGTTCAGCAGCAGCGGCAGGACCTGCAGGCCCTGGTGGGCACACAGTAATTCCCAGCTGTCCTGCAGCCGCTGGCGGCTCAGCGGAACATAAGGTCCGGTCAGTTTCTCCAGGTAACGGCCAAACAGTCCGGCGGTCATAAGGCCCTGCAGTAGCTGCCCCGAAGGGCCGCTGAGCCAGCGCTCGCGCCACAGAAAACCGTCGTGATCGCCGGCGATGCGCGGTGCCAGCCAGGACATACTGAGTGCCACTGGTGATGAGTGAGGGCTGCTCTGATCAGCCGCGGAAGCCGGGGGAACTGACTGAGACGTCAGCTGCCAGGCGACGGCAGCGCCATAATCGTGAGCGATAATATGGTAGCCGCTGATGTTCAGCTCACTCAGCAGGGCCTGCAACATATCTGCCTGATCTGCCAGGCGGTAATCATAAGCAAGGGGTTTATCGGAATCACCACACCCCAGAAAGTCCGGTGCAATCAGCCTGAACTGGCCGCACAGCATGGTCCACAGCAGATGCCAGTCCCAGTTGCTGCCGGGCAGTCCGTGCAGCAACAGCAGGACCGGACCGTCGCCCTGGTCCTGATAGCTGATGCGGTGGCCCTGCCAGTCGAATGCCTGTTGCTGGCCACGCCAGAGGTTGGGATTCAGCACGCTTGCTCCTTATGCCTTCCTTTTACGCCCTGTCCTTACGCCTTATCCTTAAGGGGAGGCTTGTTATTATGATTGCCGTTTCCGGCCGTTCTGAACAGAGTAGCTGATCTCAGTCCAGCGGCGCGTAGAGAAGGTCGGTGATTCCGTAGTCCACCTTCTGCCGGCTCAGCTCTGCGGTGACCTGTCCGCGATGATGCGTTTGGTGGTTAAACAGGTGCTGCAGGATCAGGCTCAGTGGTCTGGCGATCTCCTCCCCGCGGCTGTTAGTGTATTCCAGCACATCGTGAGCATCATCCGCGCGCAGCAGGTCGCACCAGCGGATCATGAGTTCATCCACCTGTTGCCGCAGCGGGCGCAGATCGTCCAGCTGCGGGCAGAGTATTTCATCCAGCCGTTGTGGCACCGGCAGATGACGCAGCTCGTCCAGAATCGGGAAAATGCCGCTCAGCCTTCTCATCCAGATAAGGTCAGTGACCAGCAGGTGGTTCCAGCTGCCGAGCAGAGAATCAAAATACAGTCCGCACGGGGCCTGAATAATGTCTGCCGGCAGGGTAGCGGTTGCGTCAAGCAGTCTGTGATTGATCCAGCGGTTATAGCGGGCGTAACGCTGGTAGTGATCTGACCATTGCATATCAACCCCTCCGTGTTATGAGCTTTACTCTAAGCCAGCTGCGGCAAGGCAGCAAGAGATTGGCGGAAGGCGCAGCCCGTCATCTTGTGGTCATATCAGGGATTGAGTATGTTGAGCTCTTTATTCAGGCTCCGGCATAACAGGAAGTGACAATGAAAACGCGGATTGCGGCCTTATTTTTCCTCTCTGGCATTTTGTTCTCTGCGTTTGCACAATCTCAGCCGGTGGCCTGGGATAAGGACGGCGAGGAATGGATGACACGCCGTTCAGCGCATTTCGACATTCATTATCTGCAAAGTTATGAATCCATGGCGCAGAAAGCGCTCGCCATTGCCGAACAGGTGCACGACGAACTGGTTCCCTATTTTGGTCAGGCGCCTGAGGTCAGAACCCAGATGGTGATTACCGATGACGTGGACTATTCCAATGGCTGGGCAACGCCCTGGCCTTATAATCAGATACGCCTGTTCGCCAGCCCACCGGAAGACGTCAATGGTCTGGAACATATGGATGGCTGGCTGCATGGCCTGATCCGGCACGAGTATGTGCACATACTGCATCTGGACATGAACAGCGGCATCACCACCTCAGGGCGCGATCTGTTTGGCCGTTTCTATCTGTTTTTCCCTCATATTTTCTCTCCGTCTTTGTTTAAAGAAGGGCTGGCGGTGCATCTGGAAACCAATAAACAGCTTGGTTACGGGCGTCTCGACAGCAGTTTTTACGATATGCAGCTGCGCATGGAAGTGGCCGGGCCGGGGCCGGACGCACTGGATCAGGCGGTACTGACACTGGATGACTGGCCATCCAACAAAGCCTATCTGTATGGCGGCTATTTTATGGATTATCTGGCCCGTACCTACGGCGACGACGATATCGGTGAATACCTGCAGAGGTACAGTAATGAACTGGTGCCTTATGTGTTCCAGAATCATGAGGCCAGCAATACCTTCGGCCGTCGCTTTGACGGGCTTTGGTCAGGATTCCGTAACCAGATGACGGAGGCGTATGAACCCGTGCTGGCCTCACTGCAGGAGGACGAAGTTGCCGGCAACGATGTTGTCAGCGAACCCGCCTATGCCATGGTGACCGCAGCGTCAGGCCCGGCGTTATTGTGGGTAAGCAATAATGGCAAAGATAAATCACAGCTGTTGCGTTCAGAGACCGGCAGCGATGCAGAAAACACCCGCCGTCTGACCAGCGCCAAAGGCGTCAGCGATATGGATATGGGAGCCGACGGCACACTGGCTGTGGCACGCCAGATCAGCTATGCCTCCGGGCGGGTCTTCAATGATATTTTTCTCTGGCGCGCGGATGATGGCTGGCAGCGTCTGACCCACCAGATGCGCCTGCGCAAAGTCCGCTGGGTAGCGCCGGAGTATCTGCTGGCCAGCCGCAAACAACATGGCTTAAGTGAACTCTGGTGGCTCGACCGTGAGGGTAACTCTGTCATGTTATGGCAGGGCGGTGAAGGGCTGGTGTTGGGCGGCTTTGATGTCAGTGCCGACGGCTCCCGGCTGGTGGCCGCGATAAAGCGTCCACAGCAGGGCTGGAATCTGGAGCAGGCCGTATTGCCGGCCGTTATGACAGCAGAGTCTCTTGACTGGCAACCGCTGACTCAGACCCGGGCGACGGAGAATTCGCCGGTATTTTTACCGGACGACCGTGTCCTGTTCAGTGCCGATTACGACGGCATTTATAACCTGCATATTCTCAATCCGCGCACTGGCCAGGCGCAGCAGATCACCCGCGTTGTGAGCGGGGCTTTCCGGCCGCAATGGCTGGCCGGGCGGGTTGCCTATCAGGAATATACCCGCGAGGGGTATCAGCTCAGATTACTGACGCCACAGGCGCAGGGAATCCGCCGCTTTGCCATCAGTGACTATCAGGGACGTTACGATTATCCGCGCTTTCCGTCCGCAGACCGCGCAGCGCCGGACAGTGGAATATCCACCTACAGCCCCTGGTCCAGCCTGATGCCCGCATACTGGTTTCCCTGGTGGACTGTTGAAGATAACTCCACCGTGCTGGGCATAACCACCAGTGGGACGGATGCACTGAACCGCCATAATTATTCCCTTGTCGTTGGCTGGGATACACAACAGGACTGGGCCGAAGGTCAGTTTGTATATCAGTACGATAACCGCTGGTCACTGGCGTATCAGCGCAGTCACAGTTTTGAAGACCTGAACCTGCCACTGGACGACGATTATCTCGCCTTTCGTGAAGATCTGGTGGTACTGAGCCGGCGTTATATCTGGCACGCATTTGAAGATCAGCTGGCGCTGCATGCCGGGGCGGTTTATGACGACGAAAAGCTGGTCAGAATGCCGCCGTTGGTTGACGCGCAGTATCACTACCGGGAGGGACTGGCCGGCGCGGCACTGACGTTTGATAACCGCGAGTACTACCGGCATGTTGCCGGGGTGGGCTGGGGAACCTATGTGGATCTGGTCTACGAATCCAACGATGTGATCGACAGCGATTTTGATGGTGCCCAATGGCAGAGCCGCTGGCAGCAGACCTGGGATCTGCCCGGCCGCAATACCCTGCAGTTTACTGCGTTGGGTGGCCGGGCCGACCGTGGCGCAGAACCTTTCACACTGGGGGGCGGCAGCACGGAAGAAAACATGATTTTCGGCCGTGATCAGTTCAGCCTGCGCGGTTACGACAAAGGGACTCAGATCGGCCACCAATACTACCTCGCGTCGGTTAACTATCAGTGGTGGCTGGGCAGCGTACAGCGCAACTGGGATTTATGGCCGCTGGGGCTTGGCGATTACTATTTCAACACCTGGTACAGCCGCGGCAGTGCCTGGTTCCGCGATCAGCACCGCGATGCACTGGACAGTGTGGGGATGGAATTTACCGCGCAGGTGGTGCTGGGATATTCCGTCGCGGTCCCCTTAACGCTGGGGATTGCCCATGGACTGAATGATGATGTGGGAGAAACCCAGGGGTACCTGAGTTTTCAGCTGGAATATTGAAGCCAGACTGACATAAGTCCACATTGTTGCAGGCGATTTTATCCTGCCGGATACGATACACTTCCGGTCAGACATTAGGTTATCGGGATGGATGCATAGCGCATGGATTATTTGTGGGTGCTGGTGGCGTTTGCCTGTGGGTTTGGCGTTAAACAACTGGGAATGCCGCCTCTGGTCGGCTTTCTGTTAGCCGGTTTTGGACTGCATGCTCTGGGAGTAAAACCCGAAGGGGATCTGGAACTGCTGGCCGACCTTGGCATTACACTGATGCTGTTTACCATCGGTCTGAAACTGAACGTCAGGGCACTGATCAGAAAAGAAGTCCTGGTCACGGCGGTATCGCACACCCTGGTGTGGATTGTCGTGGTTGTCAGCTGTCTGTCGCTGATCACTCTGTTGGGCACAGGTTACTACTTCGATCTGCCGCTTGAATCTTTATTGGTCATTGGCTTTGCGCTGAGTTTTTCTTCCACTGTCTGCGTCGTCAAAATGCTGGAAGAGGCATCCGAATTAAAAACAAAGCACGGTAAAACGGCGATTGCGATTCTGGTACTGCAGGATGTGCTGGCGGTTCTGTTTCTCGTGGCATCAACCGGAAAACTGCCCTCCGTATGGGCGTTCGCCTTGCTGGCGTTACCACTGGCGCGGCCGCTGATTCACAGAATGGTGACGCATGTGGGTCATGATGAACTGCTGCCGCTGCTGGGGTTCTTTCTCGCCCTGGGCGGGGCGGAACTGTTCAGTCTGGTGAATGTTAAAGGGGATATGGGTGCGCTGATTGCCGGTATGTTGCTGGCCTCTCACACCAAAGCCGCTGAACTCTATAAATCCCTGATCGGATTTAAAGACCTGTTCCTCATTGGCTTTTTTCTGAGCATCGGTTTTACCGCGCTGCCATCGCTGGATATGATGCTGACAGCACTGCTTCTGCTGGTTCTGTTGCTGGTTAAATTTGTATTGTTTTTCCGCTTACTGACCTGGCTCGGTATGTCCGGCCGCAGCTCTTATCTGACGTCCATGGCGTTAACCAACTTCAGTGAGTTCGGTCTTATTGTTGCGGATGTGGGCATGGAAAATAACTGGATACCGGACGAATGGCTGGTGATCATTGCTCTGGTGATGTCTTTTTCTTTTGTTTTAAGCAGCTTTGTATTCAAACGTGCTCACTATGTTTATGCCCATTACAACAAGCTGATCAATCGCTATGAAAAACCGGAATCGCATCAGGGCATCCATTTGCCTGATGGCGTGGATATTATTATCGCGGGTATGGGACGGGTAGGTAAGGGTGCCTATATGGCGCTGGAAAAACAGTACGATCAGCGCGTCTGCGGCATTGAATCCGATGCTGAGCGCGTCAACCTGCTGCGTGAACAGAAGGTAAATGTGATTGCGGCTGACTCTGATGACTATGAATTCTGGCAGGCTGTCACTAAAAACAACATCAGTCTGGTTATGCTGGCGCTGCCGTCCCAGGTGGAAATGCGCAGCACGCTGGAAATGCTGCGTATGGCCGGATACCAGGGCAAGGTAGCGGCTGTGGCCCGTTACGAAGATGAGCGTAAAGAATTGCTCAGCATGGGGGTCAATGTGGCCTTTAATTATTATTCTGAGGTTGGTTCCGGTTTCGCCGCCGAGAGTCAGCATCTGCTGGAAAGTGAACGGCCGCTGGATATTGCCTCGCAGGTATGAGCGGAGATTGCGCCCGGACGCAGAAAAAGGCCGGGAAAAGACGGCGGCCTGTCAGGCCGGGCGCTGCAATACATCCAGCAGAGCGCCGGTGTCGGAGACTTTCAGCAGAGTCTCATTACCGTGGGCGAATCCTTCGCTGTGGATATGCTGCAGCAGATCAAACAGTGGCTGCCAGTAATTATCCACGTCGTAACACAGGCAGGGTTTGCTGTGACTGCCAATGCCCGCCCAGCACCAGATCTCAATCAGTTCATCCAGTGTGCCGATACCGCCGGGCAGGGCGATAAAAGCATCAGCCAGTCCGGCCATCATGGCTTTGCGTTCATGCATGCCCTTTACATAGCGCAGATCGGTCAGCGCCTGATGGGCAACTTCGCGCTGGAACAGACCTTCCGGAATCACACCAATGACTTCACCGCCGGCGGCCAGTGCGTTGTCGGCCACCACCCCCATTAGTCCGGTGTTGCTGCCACCATAGACAATACCGATTCCGGCGTCCGCCAGTGCCGTGGCAACCGCCGCAGCTGCCCCCGCGTATTTATCATCATTGCCGCGGCGGGAGCCGCAGTAAATAGCGACACGTTTCATATCAGCTCTCCCGTCGAATTATCGCCGCTCAGTATAACGGGTTTTCCCTGTGACTTCCGGAACACAGCATTACGCGACTGTGACGTCACCTGTGACGCAACCGGCTGGTGGCGTGATTATTCACTGCGGCGGGTAAGAGTAAGAGAAAGGGCAGTGGAACGCGGCCGGCAGGCATAAAAAAGGCGCCTGCCGGCGCCTCAGAGAAATACGGAATCAGAAGAGTTTAAGCACCAGAGCGGCGGGTTCGCAGTGGTCTTTCTCGCGCAGGTCGCTTTTCTGTTTGGCCTGTTCCGATTTAATCGACGTATAGCTGCTTGGGGAACCCTTACAGATGGTCAGCCCGAGTACGTTGTTTTTGGTTTTAACAAACAGGTTCATATTAACCAGTCCGCGGGTACGGGAACGCAGATGGATTTTTTTCGGAGTAATGGTAAAGGAGCGCAGACCATCTTTGGCGGTGATGTTCATATTTTCACCGGCGGGCGCGTTTACAAATACGGCGTCGTCACGTATCTCAATGCTGGTCCAGTTGGAATCGGTTTCAAATTCCAGTTCGTACACTTTGTATTCAGCCTCTGGCTCGGCTGCCATCAGGCTGAGTGATAAGGTGGCCAGTAAGGCGGTCGTTAATGCTTTGATCATGTTGTACCTTCCGTGGATTGCGGATGGTGAATGGATAATGAAAAAGAGGGCTTTGATTTAACAAAGCCCTCTTAGTTATATAGTTCACACTTCTTATATCGTCAAAGCAGGTAAGCAAAAAAGCGTTACAAATGCGTCTCCGCGTACTCTGCCAGTTCGGACCTTGGCGAGCCCTCCAGGTGCACGGTGCCACCGTGGCCAAAGTCTTTAAAACGCTCAATCAGGTAAGTAAGACCGGAGCTGACCGGGTTGAGGTAGGGTGTGTCTATCTGCGCCAGATTACCCAGGCAGATGACCTTACTGCCGGCCCCGGCACGGGTGATGATGGTTTTCATCTGGTGCGGTGTCAGGTTCTGGCACTCATCGATCAGAATCAGGCTCTGCTGAAAGCTGCGGCCACGGATGTAGTTCAGCGATTTAAACTGCAGTGGCACTTTCTGCAGAATGTAATCGACACTGCTGGTGGCGTTTTCGTCATCATTGTGCAGCGCTTCCAGGTTATCGGTAATGGCGCCCAGCCAGGGTTCCATTTTCTCCGCCTCCGTGCCCGGCAGGTAGCCGATATCTTCATCCAGTCCGCGGGTAGAGCGGGTGGCGATAATGCGCTTGAACTGGCGTGTGGCCACCGTCATTTCGATGGCCGCGGCCAGTGCCAGAATGGTTTTGCCGGAGCCGGCCTGGCCCGACAGTGTCACCAGATGCACATCCGGATCGAGTAACAGGTACAGCGCCAGCGCCTGGGGAATATCCCGCGGCGTCAGCCCCCAGACACTCTGTGACATCAGCTCTGCTGCCGGCAGATCCTGCAGTACGGCACTGTGTTCTTCCAGTTTTACCACACGGCCAATAAAGCCTTTTTCGTCGACGATAAACCGGTTCAGGCACAGATTTTCCGGCAGATTGACCAGCGGGATGCGGTGAAAGGTGCCGGTTTCATCGTGGAAAGTTTCCACTTCGGCCTGGGTTTCCCAGAACGAATCCATAAAGGTGTGGTAACCGGTTTCCAGCAGCGAAACGTCATCCAGCAGCTGGTCATTCTGGTAGTCCTGGGCACCAACGCCACAGCCGCGGGCTTTCAGCCGCATGTTGATGTCTTTGGTGATCAGTACGACTTCACGGCGCGGGTTCTTCTCCTGTAAGCCCACCAGGCCGTTAATGATTTTATTGTCGTTCAGATGCTCCGGCAATGAACGGCTGGCGTTATCGAAGTTATCCAGAAGGATGGACAGATGGCCCTGAATGGAGCCGTCAGCGCGGATAATGGGGACGCCTTTGGCGACTTCCGTGGGCGATGCATCGCCGATGATTTTATCAATTTTACGGATGGCTTCGCGGCAATCGGTGGCGATGGCGGCTTTGCCCATTTTTAATTTATCCAACTCTTCCAGAACGGTCATGGGTATCACAACCTGATGCTCTTCAAAATTCAGGATCGCGGCGGGATCGTGAATCAGAACATTCGTATCCAGAACATACAGCTTGGTGTTGGTCTTAAGTGCGGCCATATAAGCACTCCTGGTGGCAGGTTAGGCTGAGTAATTTGCGCGGATAGGAATTCATGCCGGAGCGGTTCTCCGAACACAGGCAGGGCATGGACTGCGGTGTGTTTTTTTCAGGTGAAGTTGAGAGAGTGGTCAGTAAATTCGGGGATGATTTTGAGCGGTAAGGGGGGCCGGCGTCGTTGCCCGTAGCGGGCTTCGCCTGATGGTACTGGCTTTGTTCACACAGATCCGCTGCGGACCTGCCTGATCTGCCAGTCTGTGACAGATGCGTTGTCTGCAACAACAACCCTCCTCCGTGGGTCAGGCTTCAGGCGCTTACTCCCGAAGCTCCCCTTACTATGAACATAACAGGGCGTTCTGCCAAGTCTTTGTTGGCGGGTCATCAATTGTTCATATTGTCTCAGTTGCACCCGGCTCAGCCGCGCAGACGGGCGAGATATTGGGCGATGTCCGGTAACAGCTGCAGATAAAGACCAAGGCGGCTGAGCAACAGCACACGGTCTTTCTGCAGCAGCTGTTCGCGTGCCTGCTGCACGGTCTGGGTCAGCAGGCGCCTGGCCCGCAGGCGGTTCATGCCCCATTCAATGCCCGGCGCTAACAGGGGAGAAATCAGAATAACGGAGGCGATTCCGGTGCCGATACCGGCCCAGCTGACCCACCCCGGAACGCCGAACCAACTGGCCCAGAATGCCCCCCACCAGGTCTGCTGGCCAAGGTAAACCGAGGTTGCCAGTGTGCTGCCCAGACTGGCTGCGCTACTCACCATGGCTTTATCGCCGAGGGCACGTCCGCTGAGCATAATGGTCAGGGCCAGTAAGGCTTCCCGCATGCCTTCGCCGGGCAGGTGCAGACGCTGCAGCTGGTGGCTGACGTAGTGCTCAAAATCAGCCCGCTGAGCCGGGCTCAGAGGGTGCTCACTGAGGTCCGGCCCGCTGTGGCGGATGACGGTCTCACAGTAGTCCTGCAGTGTCTGTTCAAGACCCGGCAGATCCAGCAATTCATGCTCAATGATGTGGCGCAATTCGCTTTCTTTACCACTGCGCGGCAGGTTGCGGCGTCGGCGCAGCAGCAGATTGCCCAGCACCCGGGGCAGCACCAGCAGGTCGCCCGGAATGTCCCGACGGTGACGCCAGTGACGGGCGGCAACGGCTGAGGCCCGGGAAAAATGTGCCTGATAGACAGCGTCGACGCGGGCTTCTGCCTGATTGAAATGCTGCTCAATCCGGGACGCCAGTGCCGCTTCATGGGCGGCCGCTGACAGGGCCGGAGCAGGGGGTTGGGTTTGGCACATATTAACCTTTTGATAACAACCGATTGACTCTATTGTCGCTGGCCCGATGGCGTTCGGGACAAGAACCACCGGCACTGACAGGATACACTGTCAGGCCATGATGCGGATGCCGCAGGCCGGCGATCAGTCATCTGAACAGCCGGGACTGGCCCAGTGTCAGCCGCTGATAATAACAACAAAAAACTCATCACCGGGGGAACTATGTTCGCTACTATCCCAGGTACTGCCTCAGGCCCAGGTACTGCTTCAGATACGGCGTCAGGCTCAGGTCGCGTGTCAGGTATTGCATCAGCCGCATTGGCTGCTGTCTGTCACGGCGCGCAAAGCGGTTACCGCTTCACGGAACTTCATCAATACACAGTGCGTTGCGTGCTGGCCATGGTGGCACTGGCAATGCTGTCAGGCTGTTCAACCATATACCGCACCACCGGCTGGTTCGCGTATGACTACACCGAAGATTACGCCATTCCTTACACCATGAAAGGTAATGACCCGCAAATGGCCTGTGGCTTATCCACGGCCATGACGCCGGCCCTGCTGTCATTTACCGAGCTGACGTATACCCCGGACCGCGCCGCCATCAGCATGTATATGATGGCGGGCTCCTGCGCGGAAGAACGGGCCCACGAAGAGGCACTCAGTTACCTGCGTGCTTTTAATGCTCAGAACGTCAGTGAAGCCAAAGATGCCCGTATCCGGGAGAAGCGTCAGTTCGCGGTGGCGGCTCAGCGTCAGTATCAGGCGTATCAACATATGGTCGCTGAATTTGGTGAGCCCGGTGGCGGGTGCCCGGCGCTGGATGAGGATGAAGAACTCTTCTGGGTGCTGGGTTCTATCGCGGGTATGCAGTCGGTGATGAGTGATCTGCGCTCCCAGAACTCGGTGAATGTGCCGAAAGATATTGCCATGAAGACGGTACGCGGCCTGCAGTGTGTGGATAACGTACGCTGGTGGGGCTTACCCGACGCCCTGCAGGCCGGCCTGTGGGTCATGATGCCGGATACGGCGCCGGACGGTGTGGACCCGTGGAAACAGCTGGCGGCGGCCAGCCGCCTGGCCAGTGCTTCCGGGGTGCGCATGGCTCACGCCATTGAGGTGGTGATTGCCGACGGTTCGGGTAATACCCGTCAGCTGAAAGACGCTATCCGCCGTCATGCCGATTCGCTGCAGACGGTGTCGCCAGACCCCGCATACCGCATGATGGATATTATGGCTGACCGGCAGATTCTGGCCGTCTCAGACCGTCTGTGGACGGAAGCCACCGGTTCGCGCACCCCGGTCGGTGGCCTTGGGACCTTCTGGGATGACGCACCACCTTCCACCGGTGGGCTGGATATCGACGACCTGCTGGGAGAATAACGATGTTACGACTGGTGTTTTGTTTACTGACGCTGGACATGGCTCATCAGACCATGGCGCTGGAAAAACGTACCTTCTGCGTGTATGACCCACTGGGTGCCAATGGCACTCTGTTCGGGCTGAGCAAAGATTATCAGACGGCTGCACTGGACTGGGGGGTGGACTTTCATCTGCGCGCCTATACCGATGAGAAAATTGCCATTGATGATTTTAAAGCAGAACAGTGTGATGGCATGTTAATTACCGGTTCCCGCGCGCGTCCGTTTAATCAGTTTGCCGCTACCGTAGAAGCCATTGGTGCCGTACCGGATGACGAGATTATGCGTCAGGCAATCATGACGGTGTCTTCGCCTAAAGCCGCGCGCTTTATGGTGGAAGGCCGTTATGAGGTCGGCGGTATGTTACCGGCCGGCCCCATTTATCTGTTCGTACGTGACCGCAGCGTGGACTCAGTAGAAGAGCTGTCAGGCAAGCGGATTGCAACCTTTGAATACGATGAGCCTTCCATCAAAATGGTCAATCATGTTGGCGCCGCTGTGGTGCCGGCCAATTCGGCCAACTTCTCCGGCAAATTCAACAACGGCAGCGTCGATGCTGCCTATGCGCCGGCGTTAGCTTACAAGCCTCTGGAAATGTACAAAGGACTGGGAGATAACGGTGGCATCATGCAGTTTAATCTCGCTTATCTGGATTTTCAGATCATCCTGCACAAAGACCGTTTTCCGGAAGGTTACGGGCAGAAATCGCGCAGCAAAGTGGCGACTTACTTTGATCGTGCTCTGACGCTGATTCATAAAGATGAAGCGGCGGTTGATAAAAAATACTGGATGCAACTCAGCGACGCCGATTACGAAAAGTATCAGCAAATGCTGCGCAATGTGCGTATTGAGCTGAGAGATGAAGGGGTGTATCACCCGGTGACACTGCGACTGTTGCGTAAGCTGCGTTGTGCCGGCAATCCGGCTGCGGCGGAATGTGTGGAAAAACTCGAATAACCGTCCAGCAGACAGAAAACACTAACAAGGCCAAAGGCCGTAATAACAATAAATAAAAAAGTCAGACTGGTGGCAGGGATGTCTGCCATTCTGTGATGAGGTAAATTCATGGAGCAGACGGTCCGCCTGGGCAACCGCACCGCGTACGAATGGGTTGCCGCGTTACCGGCATTTCTGGTGCTGGTGTTCGTCGTTATTCTTAATACCAGCCATGCACTGCATGCCCAGCTGTTACAGCTGGGAGAAAATGTCTGGGACGGATATTTCCAGCTGCGTTCAGACCCGGTGTCGCCTTCCTGTAATCCGGCCGTGGACATTGATTCAGAACTGGCACGCCTGATGGCGGAAGCGGATAGTCAGGACGATGAATGGGATCTGTTTGAGCCCGAACCGGCGGACCCGGTGGCTATGCGGGAATCTCTGCTGGCAGCGCAGGCTCAGTGTGTACAGAAACATGAGTTTTACCAGCAGACCAGCGAACGTATTACACCGGCTGTGCAGGTGTTCCGCTCAGTGGAAAAAGGCGTGGCGGCGTTTGGTGAATTTGGTCTGACAGCGCAGCGGATTATGCTCGCCGTTCTGGTGCTTATCTGCGGTTTAACAGCTTTATTCCGCCGCCATCATATCGCCATCCGGCCAATGACCACTGCCATGGATTACCGGGTCGCGGCCGTCGCTCAGCTGCTGGCCAGTGGTATTCTTTTTTATTCGGTTTACAGCTTCCGTGAGGTGGCCTTCAGCGCCGGTGTCGGAGTGTCGACACAGCACACCATTCTGCACAACCTCTGGATTGCCGGTTTTGGTTTTATCTTTTTGCTCAGCCTGTATCAGCTTATGTTTATTCCCAAAGAGGCTGAGCCGGGCGGCAGTTTTCTTAAAGCCCAGTTATCCGTACCTCTGTACGCCACCATGTGTATTATTTCCGGCGGGTATTTTATTGCCACCGGTCACAGCGCAGGCATTGGTATTTATCTGAACCAGATGATGGAATTGTCGCAGCTGTTTCTTAATGTCGGGCTGTACGTCTGGATTGGTATGCTGCTGAAGCGCACAGAGCTGGCCCAGGTGGTATTTAATATATTCCGTCCTTTTAAAATGACGCCGGAACTGCTGGCAGTGGTGGTGGTCGCGATAGCGGCTATTCCCACGGCGTATACCGGTGCTTCCGGTATTTTTGTTATCGCCGTCGGCGGTCTGATTTATGCGGAATTACGCCGTGCCGGTGCCCGCCGTCAACTGGCACTGGCGGCGACGGCAATGTCCGGTTCACTGGGTGTGGTATTAAGACCCTGCCTGCTGGTGGTTATTATCGCTGCGTTAAATAACGAAGTAACGACGGACCAGCTGTTTGGCTGGGGGGTAAAAGTATTTCTGCTGACGACCCTGTTGTTTGCCGGAATGTCGCTGCTTACCGGCCGTAACTCTGTTTATATGGAAAAACCGGCGGTTGCATTGCCTGAATTTCTGCAGGCACTGAAGCCGTTAATGCCTTATGTCGTGATTATCGGTATTACCCTGTTAGTTTATGCGTTGGCACTGAATGCGTATCTGGATGAGTTTTCGGCGCCTTTTATTCTGCCGGTACTGTTACTGGTGATTCTTATCTATGAACGCGCGGCTCAGGAGAAAGGGCTGTTAAAGCGCGAAAATATGAATATCGACTACGTGGAAAACCGTCTGGAAAAATCCTGGGATGATCTGCGTGAAGGCAACGATTCCATCGAAAAAACCATCCGCGAAGCAACCACAGAAACCACTGGCCATATCGGTGCATTACTGATGCTGATGGGGTTGTCGGTCAGTATCGGCGGTGTGGTTGAGCGCGCAGAGCTGATGAGCATGGTACCGACCACCTTTGATTCTGTGTGGCTGGCTATGGCGTTACTGGTCGCGCTGCTGGTGGTGATTGGTATGGTCATGGACCCTTACGGTGCGGTGATTCTGGTCAGTGCGACGATCGCCACCATTGCCTATGACAGCGGTATTCACCCGGTTCACTTCTGGATGGTGACCCTGGTGGCGTTCGAACTCGGGTATCTCAGCCCGCCGGTGGCACTGAACCATCTGCTGACCCGGCAGGTGGTCGGGGAAGAGGAAGTCCGGCTGGCGAAAGAAGAAACCCGGGGGCAGTCCTTCTGGTACCGCTACGAGCGTATTCTGCTGCCGTTAACCACCATGGCGGTTGCTTTGTTTATCGTGGCCTTCGTACCGCTCTGGCTGGGCTATTCATGAACTGGCCGGGCTATTCAACTGGCTGGCCGCAGGGCCGGGGGCGGTTGATCCCGCTCCGCTGTGGGTTCAGCGCAGCTGGATTTTGACACTGGTGCCGGCGCCGAACGACACGTCGCGGATCACAACATCCCCCATATGATGGCCTTCGGAACCGGCGACACGGACATTGCGGAAGGCGATTTCACGGATACGGGTCGGCATCTGAAGGTCCAGTGAGCCGTCGGCGTTAATAGTGGTGCGCGGGCCGGGCTCATATTCCACGCCACTGACTTCCATATCGGCATCCAGCAGATTAGTGCCGGGAATCAGAGAGGACGCCAGACTTTCCAGAGTCGTGATGGCGGCGTCTTCGTCACTGGCGTTGTCGTTATTGACGATATCCAGCAGACGTTCGTAGTTTTCCATCGCGCCCTGGGCGCTGACCGCTGACATAGCCTGTTCCGACAGACCCTGCATACCGTTGCGGCTGTGAACCATCTGCTCGGCCACACTGATGTTGTCGTCGGCAACCGTGCTGGCGCTGGCCATAAACGGCTGAAAGGGGCCAATCAGCATCGCGCTGATGGCGGCGACCAGACGGTAACGGGATTGTTTGCGCAGGGCGCGGTTCAGTTGTTTCTCGCTCAGCCAGCCTTTGTCCAGCAGGACTTCCCCCAGACGGGTTCCCATGGCGGCCTGAATGGTCAGTGCTTCATCGAGTTGCGTTCGGCTGATCAGCCCTTTGTGGATGAGCAGGGTACCCAGACGGGAACGTTGCTGTATATCCTGACGTTTATTCATAGTCTGACCTTTTCATTATTGTTATTCAGAGCTGTCATCATGCTGCCTGATCCCCACAGGCCAGGCAAGCCATGGCCGCTCTGAACAACCTGTCCTTTTTCCGCATGGCGCTGAGACAGCCGGCAATGCCATGCCCGAATGGCTTAATAGCTGTTCACTGAGAAGAGTATAGAAGGCACATACGTACTTCGCTGGCGCCTGTCTTTCCTGCGCGGATAAGAAAACAGGCGATCCGGCAGCCCTTGAAGAAAATAAAAGAGGACCTACATAACTCTGTTCCCACAGAGGATTTTATCCCCGGGCCTATGGCGCCTATAATGGCGGCCAATTCAATATCTGATCCATTCTTCTTACACCGGAGACTCATCTGTATGAGCGAAGCACGTCACGTTAAGTTACTCATCCTTGGTTCTGGCCCGGCTGGTTACACCGCCGCTGTCTATGCGGCACGGGCGAACCTTAATCCGGTGATGATTACAGGGATGCAGATGGGTGGACAGCTGACCACCACCACGGAAGTCGACAACTGGCCGGGCGATGTCGCCGGTGTCCAGGGGCCGGAGCTGATGGAGCGTATGAAAGCCCATGCTGAACGCTTTGATACGGAAATCGTCTTTGACCAGATCAGCGAAGTGAACCTGCAGCAGCGTCCCTTCCACCTGAAAGGGGACAGCGGTGAGTACACCTGCGACGCGCTGATTATCGCAACCGGGGCGAGCGCCAAATATCTGGGCCTGGAAAGTGAAGAAGCTTTCAAGGGCAAAGGGGTGTCGGCCTGTGCAACCTGTGACGGATTTTTCTACCGCAAGAAGCCGGTGGCCGTGATCGGCGGCGGTAATACCGCGGTGGAAGAAGCGCTGTATCTGTCCAATATTGCCTCCGAAGTGATTGTGGTTCATCGCCGCGACAGCTTCCGCTCAGAGAAAATACTGGCCGACAAACTGCTGGATAAAGCCGCCAACGGTAATGTGACCATTCACTGGAACAGTGAACTGGACGAAGTGCTGGGCGACGATATGGGCGTTACCGGCATGCGTATCAAAGACCGTGACAGTGGTGAAACCCGTGATATCGCCGTCGACGGCGTGTTCGTCGCCATCGGTCATGCGCCCAATACCGGCATCTTCGATGGCCAGCTGGACATGGAAGGCGGGTACATCAAAGTTGAAAGCGGCTCTGCCGGCAATGCCACACAAACCAGTGTGGAAGGTGTGTTTGCCGCCGGTGACGTCAGTGACCACATTTACCGTCAGGCGATTACTTCTGCCGGCACCGGCTGTATGGCGGCACTGGATGCAGAACGCTATCTGGATAACCTGAAGTAATCCGGCGTTACGCATTAAAAAAAGCCCCGCGATGATCGCCATCGCGGGGCTTTTTTTATCGCCGCTTTAATGCCGGACTGGTTGCAGTGGCTGGTTTTTCAGGGATGAGTTTTCAGGGGGGGGGCAGCACCGTGATCAGCCCTGCGGCGCGTTGAACACCGGCGCTAATGGGGTGAGCTGGGCGCCGCTGCTGGCTGGCTGCCGGTTGATAACATCCAGCCGCTCCTGCGTCAGCGGGTGGGTCCGGAACATGGCCTGCCAGGCACTGTCGTCATGCTCTTCCTGCATACGCTGAAAAAATTCACCGGCTCCGGCGGTATGGCCGTAATAAGACCTCAGAATAGCCAGCGCCTGCCGGTCTGCTGCGCGCTCCATATCGCGGCTGTAAGACAACAGAGCCAGCCATCCGCCCTGCTGCGTCAGGGCAGAGGCCGTGGTGTCGCCCAGCAGCAGGTTGAGCGTGGTGAGAGACAACTGTTCGGCAGCCAGGGTTATGGGGTGGCGTAGCTGCACATGGGCGTATTCATGGGCCAGCACCATGGCCAGAGCATTTTCTGAAGAGACCTGCTGCAGCAGTCCACGGGTGACAAAAATATGCCCGCCGACCACTGCAAAGGCGTTGGGGTCGTCCTGATTCAGCCAGTGCAGCGTTACCGGCAGAGCATCAGGCTGAGATGACAGCAAACGCGCCATTAACGCCGTCAGCGCTGCTTCTTTAGCCCGGCTGTCTGATTCTGTAGCCGGGGCAGCGTCTGCCGCAGCTGACCAGTCAGCGCCAAACCAGTCCCGCTCCCACTCATAAGGCAGGTGCGGAGCCAGCCACTGGGCGCTTTTTAACAGCAGCACGGACAGCAGAAAAATCCCCAGCATGACGCCTGCGGCCAGGATCAGGAAATCCTGCAGCGGCTTCTGATCACGGTTGTTGATTCTGTCCGGTAACCTGGGGTTTCCCCTGGGCAGCTGCATGACCGTTCAGCGTCCGGCAGCGGGAATGAAGGCCGTACCGTAAGCCAGTACTTCCACCGATCCCAGGCCCTGCTGACCATTCTGGCCGATGCGGCTGGTTTCAAATTTCAGATTCAGTACGGCTTCTGCTCCCTGCGCGGCGGCTTCTTCCTGCATACGCAGGATGGCTTCACGCCGTGCCCGGTCGAGCAGACTTTCATAACTGCTGACGCGACCGCCCACTAAGGTGCGCAGCGCGGCCACAAAGGTTTTGAAGTAGTCCACCGAGATCACCACCGAGCCGGTCACCAGGGTACTGTTATGGTTCAGATACTGCGGGGGCGGGGTTTTCTCTGGCAACACCAGCAGGCTGCGCAGTGCATCTTCGCGCTCATGAATGCTTTTATAGTGGCGCTGTTCCGCCAGCCGGCCGAAGCCATACCCCAGGGCCAGCATCACCAGCACAAATATCAGCTGTTCCATAGCCTGTTGCCCTCAGCGGTCTTCAACGATGACGGCGGTGCCGTAGACGAAGATTTCCGACGCGCCGGCGGCAATAGACGAGGTCGAAAACCGCACATTGATCACAGCATTGGCGCCCAGAGCGGTTGCCTGCTCCGTCATGCGGGCGACGGCTTCATCGCGGGATTCAGATAACAGGTCGGTGTAACCTTTAAGTTCACCACCAAACACATTTTTAAAGCTGGCCATAATGTCACGGCCGGCGTGTTTGGCCCTTACGGTACTGCCCTGAACCAGCCCAAGATGTTGTACCACCCGTTTGGACGGGACGATTTCCATATTGCTTATCAGCATAAAGCCTCCTTTAGTCAGTGGTTATTAAGCCTTTAACTGACCGAAATGTGAATACGTCTTTATAGCGCGCGGGCAAAACATCTAATCTCAACTAGACTTATCGGGAATATAAATCATCTTTTTGGGGCGCAACGCATGATGGAGCAATTCTCCGCCTGGACATTAGGACTGATGGTGCTGATAACGGCACTGACAGTCTTTTTCCACGTCTTCCGCTATTCCAGCAGAACGGCCGAGGTGGCTCCGAATATTCTTACCAGTATTGGTATTTTCGGTACCTTTCTGGGGGTGGCATTAGGGCTCTGGTACTTTGATACCACGGATATTCAGGGTAGTGTGCCGAAACTGATGGATGGCCTGAAAACCGCTTTCTGGTCGTCCATTGTCGGTCTGCTGGGAGCCCTGACTCTGAAGATCCGCGCCGCTCTGTCGCAGACCGGCCGGCGCGAGGCGACGCAGACCCGGGTAGCCACCATTGATGATCTCGATGCCTCACTCAAACATCTGGCGGATCAGCTGAATCCGGAATCACCCCACGGCCTGCCACAACAGCTCGCCAGCCAGCACCGGCAGTCGCTGGATGCCATGGGCCGGGTTGTGAATACGCTGGAAAGCTATGAAGAGCGCATGGCAGAGGCCAACGCCAAAGCACTGATCAGCGCGATTGAAACCGTCATGCGTGAATTCAACACCAAGATCAACGAACAGTATGGCGATAACTTCAAGCGTCTTAACGAATCTGTGATTTCCATGCTGGAGTGGCAGAAGCAGTATAAATCACAGATAACGGAACTGATCGACGAACAGAAACGAACTTCCGGCTCCATGAAAGAAGCCAGTGACGCCTTTGAATACATGGTGCGTCACGCCAATGCCTTTAACGGCATTTCTGAATCCCTGCAGGATCTGCTCAACGGACTGGAAGCTCAGCGGGCGAATCTGCAGTCGCAGTTAAGCAGCCTGGCTGACCTGGTTAACAATGCCGCTGATGGCCTGCCACAGCTGGAAGAACGCGTCGTCGCACTGACCCAGGGCATGGCGGAAGCGGTGGAAAAACAACAGCGCTGGTCAAATGAGCAGCTGACCGGTATGCAGCAGGGGCTGCAGACGCAGTTGCAACAGGCACTGAGCGACAGTGATACCCGCCTGCAGGAACAGCAGAATCAGAGCCTGCAGCAGCTGCAACGTATTGGTGAGCGGGTTGAACGCCAGGTGACCGTGCTCGACGAAAGCATGGAAGAAGAATTAAACAAAGCGCTGAAATCCTTTGGTATGCAGCTGACAGCACTGTCAGAGAAGTTTGTCAGTGACTACTCCCCATTAACGGAAAAACTCCAGCGTCTGGTTAAGATGGCCGAGCAGATCGATGAATGAAAATGAACTCGAACAGCTGAAAGAGCAGGAGGGCCATTGGGTTGCCGTGTCCGATTTAATGGCCGGCCTGATGATGGTGTTTATGCTGATTTCCATCGTGTTTATGGTGAACGTTGAACAGGAACGCAATAAAGTGCGCGACGTGGCCATTCTCTATGATCACCTGCGGGTGCAGCTGTACGAAGACTTAAAAAATGAATTTGAGCCGGATATGGCAACCTGGGGCGCCGAGCTCGACAAAGATCTGACTTTCCGTTTTAACAATACCGATGTGCTGTTTGATAAAGGCCAGGCCGAACTGAAGCCGGAATTTAAAGATATTCTGGCCGACTTCTTTCCGCGTTATATGCAGATTATTGCTCAGCCCAAATACCGCAATGACATTCTGGAAGTGCGCATTGAAGGGCATACTTCCAGTTCCTGGTCCGGGGCATTAAGTGACGACGATGCCTACATCCGTAATATGGATTTATCGCAGGAACGGACCCGCTCAACACTGGGTTTTTTACTGGGCCTGCAGGCCGTGCATAATGATAAACGCTGGCTGAAATCGCACCTGACCGCCAACGGGTTATCCTCGGCGAAGGTTATCCGTAATGACGACGGCAGCGAAAACGGCGACCGTTCCCGGCGGGTCGAATTTCACGTACGGACCGATGCAGAAAGCCGCATTGCCACGATTCTCGACAAAGTATTGCAGTAGCGCTTATGAAACTGCCTGATTTTCTCGACGATAAAGACTTCAACCAGCTGCGGCGGACAATGGGCGCCGAATCACCGGGACAATTTGAATTATTCGATCCGGAGAAGCAGCTGACTTACACCGAACGTGAAGCCCTGGAATCCGGCCTGGTTGAGCTGGCAGCCCCGGCATTACGGGTACTGAAAGATAAAACCCTGGCGTATAAAAACAGCCGTGTCTGGCTGCAGAAAGGCGACGATATTCATCTGGCCTACTGTAAAACCGTACAGTCACTCAGGCATCGCGAACAGGCGATTCAGATCAGTACCGGCGACTTTCACCCGCAACACCAGAGTGTCTGTCTGGAATGTTTGTCGGTACTGCAGTATCAGGGGATTGATGCCCGCCGTATGCGACGGGCAGAGTTTTCAGATCAGGTAGTGGAGCAGTTCTCAATGGACGATTTCAAAAACGCTTATCCGTTTTATCCCATCCTTTAACCTCTGAGCTGACAACTGAACGGAGGCTGTCAGAAAGAGAAAGATTTCTGGCTGTTAAAGTTCACTGGTTGCGGTTTCCACACACTCAGATCCGGCGCGATATCCGCTTTCCCCTGCAGGGCAAAATCAACATCGCCACGGGTGGTAAAGATTTTATACAGACTCATCCCCAGTTCCGACAGGCTCAGTGACAATGGTACCGACACGGTCTGGCTTTCCCCCTGGCCAATGTTCAGGCTTTTCACCGCGCCGCTGCCCAGCGATTTTCCGGCCGCCTGCAGCGCATAGTTCAGCGAGTTCACCGACAAACCGAATGCGTTGGGGTTAGTAACCTGCATCTCCATATTCAGCTTCACACCGGAGAAACCGGCTTCCACCAGGCGGACCTGACTGAGTTTGATGTCCGGCATTTTCGGAATTGGCAGAATATCCTCAAAGCTCAGAGGCAGGCTCACATCGCCCAGTACCGGCAGGTTCAGCATCACATTGCCGTTAATACCATAGGGCACAGAATTCTTACCGGCGGCACCGGATACCGCCTTATAGACATCACTGAATGCCAGCGTGACCGGCAGCTTCACGTGGTTGCTGCCTTTTGCCGGAATACTCATCTGACGATCCGGCTGTGCCACATTGGCCAGGGTCGAACCGGCGATGTCCAGATCCAGATCAAATCCGGATGTATTCAGCGCAAACGCATTGGGGTTCGCCACCTCCACATCCACCAACAGCGTAACGGCCTGCAGCGACAGGTCCGATACCGACACACCCGCCACCGAGGCTTTGGGCTTATCGACTTTGGCGACATCCTGTAAGGCGGCACAACCGCTTAACAGCGTGAATACCAGCAGGACAGCAGCAGAACGGGTCAGGGCAGACATATCGGGCTCCGTTGATTCAGAAAAGGACCGAGTTTACCACTGTCAGCCTGATACTGCTGTGATCCGCTGCCGCATGGGTGTTGAAACGTGGGTGCTGAAACGTGGCTGGTGAGAAAACAGGTAAAAAAGAAAGGCGGGCCGATGGCCTCCCCACAGGGACTCGAACCCCGATCGGTCGCTTAGGAGGCGACTGCTCTATCCTGTTGAGCTATAGGGAGGTGGGACGGCATTCTAACGGCTGAACGGGGGCTTGTCAGCCCCGCTGTGTTTGTCTGTGTGCCGGTGTTTTACAGTTCGCCGAAGGGGTCGTCGTCTTCGTTGCGGTGGCGTTCTTCCCACTGCAGTTCCGTGATCAGGCGGTCAAGATAGCGCTGCGCCATAGGGGAGATGCGGGTAAAGGAAAAGCCGCAGGAGGTGTCGCCTTCTTCGGTGTTGACGACATGGCGGGCTTCCAGCGAACAGTCCATGGTGTGTTCACGGTTAAAGCGGATACGGCCGATATCAAACTTTTCCTGCTGCTGCAGGCGTTTTTTCACGTTGCCTTTAAAGTGCGCTTTAAAGCCGCTGGACGAAATATCCAGCAGTTTGCCGATGAGATCACCGTCATCGTCGGTCATTTTAATTTTGATCAGAATTTCATGGGCCGGCGGAATAACCACGCGGTAGGAACCGCGGCGCTGCAGGTAGAGTACTTTCTGCGGAAATTCGGCGCGGTACTGTTCCTGGGAGGACTGATAGGTCAGACGGCCGGTCATACGGAATTCGATGCGGATGCCCTGGGTGTCGCATTCTATGGTGAAGCGTTTGCCGGAGCGGATCATTTCATTCCCCTGTTGCGGAATGACTTTGTCCATAAAGAAGCTGCGGCTCTTCAGATCCGTTTTGGTAATGGCGGAGTGAAACTCTTCACTGCTGCCGTCAATCTGGACCCGCACTGGTGTCGCCATCAGCACGATTTTGCGCAGTGCGCCATAAATGTCTTCCGGCTCTTCGAGCAGGTATTCCTGATTACTATCCATCGACATGGCTGTGGCTTCCGACACGGTCAGACCTCTATGTATCCTCGTCCGTTATTCAGGTGGTTTTCTTTACCCTGATCATTATATAAGTGTGGATCATTATCCCGCCCGCGCAAGATTTTAAGTTTCTGGACCGTGCGGTGACGGGCACTGAGGACAATGTCGCAAAGCTGTTGCGATAACTGGCGGTTGCGGGCGTATTGCTGGTCCAGATCCTGCCACAGGCGGCCGATGTTTGCCGCTGCACGGATATCCGGATGGTTGAGACATTGTTCCGGGGTGTCGAGGCCGGCCTGCTGCATCCACTGAAGGCGTCCGCAGGCATGGTCTCTGAGTTGTTGCAGGTGTTGTGAGCTGGTGTGTTGCAGGTGTTGCAGGGTGGCGATGTCGTTGGCGCGGATGGCGCCGCGCTCCTGTTGCATCAGATCGTGAATCTGACGCGCGATATCCAGTTCCTGGTCAAGCAGAGTGGCAAAGTGCTGGGTGTCGATGCTCATGGCAGATCACTTTCAGTTAAGTTTATCCTCAAAAGAAAGCATTTTCCCTGCCAGCTTGTCGTAATCGATTTTGTATTCGCCGTTCTGGATGGCACTGCGGATACGGTCCACGGTGGCGTCGTCCACTTCCGGCATATCACGGATTTCTGCTTCAATCTGTTGAATGCTCTTACTGCTGGCGCTCAGTTTGACCTGATCAGAAACCTTGGCGGTTTCCTGCGCTTTGGCATTGTTGTCCTGATTGACCGGTTCAGCGCCTGCGGCGTTGCTCCGGGTTTTCGAACCGGTGTCTGTGCCACCCGTTAACTTATTGATATTCATGGATAAATCTCCCAGCCAGTTTGCCATTTTACACTCCTGCATAGATGTTATCGGCCAGCGTTTTTGGAACTTTAACTTTTTTTTGGAATTTTTATTTCACCTGTACTATCCCGGGCGCAACCGCGGTGGCTGAGATGATCTTACCACTGCGGCTGTTACGTACCCTCAGGGTTTCGCCTTCCCGGGCTTTGCCCATGGCGGTGCCTTTCATGGTGACGCTGATGCCCGGACGCTTGACCCGGATATCGACCTGATCACCACGGCCGATGATCACCGGCTCATCCACCATATCCGGTGACAGCACAGTGCCGGCCCGCAGGCTGCGTTTTACTTCCAGCCCCCTCAGCGGGATATTGCGGCTGAAAAAGCCCTTGGTCAGTTCGCCGGTATCATGACGCACGTAACGGATGTCAGCACCGGTTAAGTGGGTACCGGATGTGGTGTTGTGAGTCAGTACGGCCACCTGGCGGTAAACATGCAGCTGAACGGCCATATGCCGGCTCCAGTAGGGCGAGGTACAGCGTATTTCCAGGCCGTTACGCCCTGGTTGCAGAGGTTTGACCATATTTACCTGGGGCTCACTGTCACAGGGCTGCAGGCGATAGCCGGCCGGCAGTCCGGGAAAACTGACCTTAGTATCAGTACGGTTGCCACTGATCTCCTGCCAGCGTTTCAGCAGCTGACGGGAGATGGCCTGTTGCCACTCCTGCCCAGTACTGGCGGTGGCTGGCGCTATCAGGGCAAGGGCTAAAAAAGCTGTAATAATCCTGTGCATACGCAGGTTCTGAACTATGCTCTTAATCAGATTCAACTGAATGTCATTAATCCGGCGTTTCGGATGGCTCAGGAAGTTTTGAGCAAAGGCCATGCCGGTCTTGTCGGGTTAGCTTAGGGAGCTTGTTTATGGCAGGTGTATTGGACTCGGTGAACCAGCGCACCCAGCTGGTGGGGCAGAACCGTCTGGAGCTGCTTTTGTTCCGGGTGAATGGTAAGCAGGTTTACGGCATTAATGTGTTTAAAGTGAAAGAAGTCCTGCAATGCCCGAAACTCACTATCTTACCCGGCAGTAATCCGGTTGTCCGCGGCGTGGCGCATATCCGCTCCGGTACGATTCCGATTATGGATATGAGTATGGCGACCGGTAACCAGCCGCTGAAGGATCTGACAAACGCTTTTGTGATCATTACGGAATACAACCTGAAAACCCAGGGCTTTCTGGTGGCAGGGGTTGAACGCATTATCAATATGAACTGGGGGGATATTCATCCGCCACCGAAGGGAACCGGTAAAGAGCATTATCTGACCGCAGTGACTGAGGTGGAAAAAAACCTGGTCGAAATCATTGATGTGGAAAAGATTCTCGCCGAAGTGTCACCTATCAGTGAAGAAATCAGTGAAGGTGTGATTACGGAAGAGGTACAGCAAAAGGCCCGTGAGCGTAAGGTGCTGATCGTGGATGATTCAAAAATTGCCCGTAAACAGGTGACCCGTTGTCTGGAAAATGTGGGGGTTGAAGTAGTAGCACTGAACGATGGTATGCAGGCCTGGAAGCATCTGGAGGCCATTGCCGAATCGGGTGAAAACGTCAATGATCACTATATGATGATGATTTCCGATATTGAGATGCCGGAGATGGACGGTTATACGCTGACCACTCAGGTGCGCAGCGACAGCCGTATGTCGAATTTTTTCGTGGTGCTGCATTCGTCGTTAAGTGGTGTGTTTAACAAAGCCATGGTTGAGAAAGTAGGGGCCGATGATTTTATCGCTAAGTTTGATCCGGATATTCTGGCCGAGCGGGTTGCCAGCCGCATTAACGCTTAAATTTTCGCAGTCCTGGAATAGTGCATGAGCAAAGAGATGTCAGCAGACGAATATAAACGCTTCCAGCAGGTGCTGGAAAAGTCCAGCGGTATTCTGTTGGGGAACGGCAAGGAATATCTGGTGACCAGCCGTCTGCGGCGCCTGATGGAGCGTGAGGCCATCGGTTCCGTGGGGGATCTGGTGACCACCATGGAACGTAACCGTACTCTGATGGAGAGTGTCGTCGATGCGATGACCACCAATGAGACTCTGTGGTTCCGTGATGATCATCCTTATCGTATTTTCCGGGAAAAGTTATTGCCGGAGCTGGCGAAAAACCGCCGGCCACTGAAAGTCTGGTCGGCGGCCTGTTCGACCGGGCAGGAACCTTATTCGCTGAGTATTGAGTTCGAAGAATTTAAAAAGAAAAACCCCGGCGCGCTGATGAATGGTGAACGTATTCTGGCCACGGATATTTCTCCCAGTTCGCTGGCTCAGGCAAAAGAAGGCGTTTATCAGCAGCTGGCGATCCGTCGCGGGATGAATGATCAGCACCTGAAAAACTACTTTGAGACGGTATCTGAAGACCGCTGGCGCATCAGTAATACCATCCGTCAGCGGGTGGACTTCCGGCAGCAGAACCTGCAGCAGAATTTTTCGGCTCTGGGGAAATTCGACATTATCTTTTGCCGTAATGTGCTGATCTATTTTTCCACCGATCTGAAACTGGATATTCTCAAGCGTATGCACGCCAGTCTGAACCCTGGCGGTTATCTGATGCTGGGAGCATCGGAAGCCATGAACAACCTGGGCGATTACTATGAAATGGTCCAGTGTCATCCCGGGATCGTTTACCGCGCCCGCTGAACCCCGGCCGGCTGAAGTTCAGCCGGCCTGCCTTTTCCCGTCTGTTGTCCGCTTTGCCGCTCCTTTTCCCTTCCTTTACCGCTTTCCTGATCCTTTGCCGCTGGCAGGAAAAGCCTTGCCGCCCGGCCGCCGTCAGCGTCCTTTGTAAAATGTAAGTTATTGAATAATAAAGAAAAATAATGTTGGCACAGGCATTGCTCAAGTCTGGGTATAGTCACAGATTGAGAGTTGGATTATGGCCGCGATTAACTTTACCAATGCCCTGGGTGTACATGATTCTGCATTGCAGCTGCGTGCCGCACGGGCGGAAATTCTGGCCAACAACCTGGCAAATTCCGATACCCCGGGATACAAAGCCCGCGATATTAACTTTCAGGCGGTGCTGGCCGGTGAGACAGCTGCGCATTCCAGTCTGGGCATGAACCGTACCCAGAAGGGCCATCTGGAAGGTAAGCGCGAAGTGGATGAAGACCTGCTGTACCGCAACCCCAGCCAGCCATCCATTGACGGCAACACCGTCGACTCTCAGATCGAGCAGGCGCTGTTCACCCGTAACACGCTGAATTACAACACCAGCTTTGAATTTCTCAGCAGTAAATTCAAAGGCATGAAAGGTGCCATCCGCGGAGAATAATTATGTCACTGAATAATGTGTTTGATATCGCCGGCTCCGGCATGAATGCTCAGTCCATCCGGATCAACACCACCGCCAGTAATATCGCCAATGCGGAAAGCGCCTCCAGCTCCATTGATGAAACCTACCGGGCGCGTAAGCCCTGGTTCTCTGTGATGGAAAAAACCTTTATGGAAGTGAACGCCAATAACCAGTTTGAAACCGTGGAAAACGGCATTGGTGCCGGTGTTCAGGTGGACGGCATTGTTGAAAAAGATGCGCCACTGAAAGCACGCTTTCAGCCTGACCACCCGATGGCCAATGAAGATGGCTATGTGTATTACCCGAACGTGAACATCGTCGAAGAGATGACCGACATGATGTCGTCGTCCCGCAGTTATCAGATGAATGTTGAAGTCCTGAAAACCGCCAAACAGATGATGCAGCGCACGCTGACTCTGGGGCAGTAAGGGAGAGCTGACATGGCAGTGAATGACGTAACCAATAACAGCGCGATACTGGATCAGTACCGGACTTCAGAGACCACTCAGCCGAAGGAGAACGAACTCGGCCGGGATGCTTTTCTGGAACTGATGGTCGCGCAGCTGAATAACCAGAACCCGCTGGAGCCGACTGATAACCAGGCCTTCGTTGCGCAGCTGGCACAGTTCTCGTCAGTGGAAGGTATCGACAACCTGAACACCACCGCTGAAGCCATGATGTCGAATTTCTCGTCGACCTCAGCGTTGCAGGCCTCCAGCCTGGTCGGGCAGTCAGTGATTGTGGAAGGCAATGAGACTGGTCTGCTGCTGAATCAGGGTGTGGTCAGCGGCTATACCGAGCTGCAGGACAGTGCCGCCGATATCAAGCTGACCATTGAAAATGAAAATGGTCAGGTACTCGAGCAGTTCTCGCTTGGCAACCATGCGTCCGGTTCCATGTCAGTGCGCTGGGATGGCCTCAATCTGATGGTCGACGGCAAAGTGCAGGACATTGATCCGCAGAGCCTGAACCGGCAGGAATATTACGTTGATGAAGAAGGTGAAACGATCCTGGATGCGAATGGTGACCCTGTGCCGATTCCTTATCCGCCGGGCGAATACGTATTCCGTGTCAGCGGTATGGTCTCAGGTGAAACCGAAGAGCTGGGCATGCAGATGAGCTCGACCGTTGACAGCGTGACCATGAATAACGGCAGCGTGACGCTGAATCTGGCAGGCGGCCAGACCGCCGCGCTGGATGAAATTAAACAGATTTTGGATGAGTAGTCCCGGTTGGGCAACGGAGTAACAGAATATGGCTTTTAATATTGGTTTAAGTGGTATCCGTGCGGCCTCAACCGATCTTGAGGTAACCGGTAACAATATCGCGAATGCGAGCACCACAGGGTTTAAAGAATCCCGTGCCGAATTTTCCGATGTTTACACCACCACTCTGCTGGGCACAGGTACCAAGCCGGTGGGCAGTGGTGTGATGGTGGATGACGTCAGCCAGGAATTCAGTCAGGGCAACATCAGTGGTACCGAACGGGCGCTGGATATGGCCATTGACGGTAACGGCTACTTTATTCTGGATGACAATGGCAGTGTGTCTTACAGCCGCGCCGGGATGTTCTCACTGGATAAAGATGGCTATGTGGTGGCCAATAATGGCTCACGCCTGCAGGGCTATGCCGCCAACGGTAACGGTGTGGTGAATGGCGTACTCGACGATATCCGTATTCAGGTTTCCAATCAGCCGCCAAGGCTGACCAATATGGTGACCTCCATTCTGAACCTGGATGCCAGTCAGGAAGTACTGCAGGAGCAGGGGCTGCAACTGGTGTCGAATGGTCTGGTGGTGGGCGCTGCGGATTCCGGTATTCTGGATTCCACCACCTCAACACTGTCTTCTGTGAACCAGCCAACGACGGCCGGGATTCCCGCCCAGATGGCGTTTGCCGGCGGGGTCGGTTTTACCGTGGCTGACGTGGGGACTTCAGGGACCACAGGGACTGAAACCATCGATGTGGATCTGGGCGACGGCAATGGTCTGCAGACCATAACCATGCCGGTTATCCCGGCCGGTTCAACCCCGGCAGAAGTGATTACCGCTATTCAGCAGGCGTTTGATACCACCCTCGGATCTCAGCAGTTAACCGCCAGTGTTGGTGGTGCCGGTCAGCTGGTGATTGAACGCGCCGGTTATGCGGCAACGGATGGTTCCAGTTACACCGTGACCAATACCGCAACCTGGGATGCGCTGTTCGGCGCCGCCGGTACCGTAACCGCTGGTACTCAGGGCTCCCGTCTGTTTGTTGGCTCCACGGCGTTAACCGCGGATTTCACCAGCGTGCCCGGTACCTCGACCACCACCCGTACCACCGCAACGCCAACGCTCAATATTGTGGCCAGTGATCCGGGGGCCTATGCGGATCTGACAGCCTCGAATCTGTATGGCGCGCTGGATATCAGCACGGGTACCGGTAACGTACTGGCGTTCACTATTGCCACCGAAACCGGGGCGACTTACCCCATCAACCTGTCTGAAGCCGCCTGGCAAAGCCTGCCGAACCCACCGGCTTCCGGTTTCGCCTCTCTGGATATCACGGATCTGGTGAACGAAATCAATACCCAGATTACCGCTACGGCCGGCCCGGGCAATGAAGAGGTTCTGGCGGTGAATAATGCCGGTCTGGTGGAGTTCCAGGTACAGGCGCCGGCGACTCAGGGCGATTACGTTCAGATTGCTGACAATACCGTTTCGTCAATTAACTATTCGCTGGATAACCTGGGCTTCCTGCAGGGCAACCGCTTTGATGGCGGCATTGAGCCGGTGCAGGCCAATAACGAATTCCAGCTGGAAGTGACCAGTACCACAGGCAGTGGCGGTGGCCCTTTCACCATCACCATCCCACCGGCCAATTACGCCTCGCTGGATGACCTGGCGGTCGCGATTCAGCAGCAGATTGATATCTACATTGGTGCTTCCGGTATTGCGGATAAAGTCAGTGTGGAAGCCGTGGGCGGCCAGCTGGTGTTTACCAATACCAATGTGGGCTCCGGTGAGGGCATTGCGATCACGCCGACCGTTGCCGAGCCTCAGGCTGTCGCTTCATTAGGCTTTGACAGTATGTTTGTGGTTACCGGGGAAGATGAAATTGATCGCTCCAACAGTTTCCGCATTAACCTGACGGTACCGGCACCGGATAGTGATAACCGCAGTGGCTCGGTACTGATTTCTCTGGATGAAGAATTCCGCTCAGTACAGCAGCTGGCAGCGTCGATTAACCGGCAGCTGAACAGTCAGGATGCCGATGCCTATATCGGCGTGCGCGCGGCGGCAGTCGAAGTTGAGCCCAGAACGACCCCACCTCAGTATCAGCTGGAGTTGCGGGCCACGGAAGAGGGTGAGGCCTCTATTATCAGCATCTCTAACGTGACGGCTTCCGGTCCGGATATTACAGAAGCGGAGCTGTATGCCCTGCTGCAGACGGACCCGAACGACAGCACATTGCTGACCACCGGGATCGAGGGGGTGAATAACCAGTACCCTGAGCAGCGCGTTGTGCTGACCGACCCGGATGGTGAAGAAACAGAAATTGTTATCCCGGATGGCGCAGAAGCGAATGAAATCGTTGCCCTCTTTAACCAGCAGCCCGGGGTTACGGCGTCAGCCCTGACCACCATGACCATTCCTCTGGCGAGTTACAACAGCCCGGGCAATAACATGACCCTGCAGCTCAATGGCCAGGATCTGACCTCCACCTCGCTGGAAGATCTGGCGGAAGAAATTAACTCTTATCGCAGCACCACATTGCCGGGATTCGAAGCCAGTATTAACGCCGCCGGCGACCTGGTGATTAATAATGAAATCGGCCGCGATATTAAACTGGCCATGAACAGCTCTGTGGTCACCGACTCGCTGGTGGTGCAGGGGGCTGAAGGCACCGGACCTGTGGTTCTGGGGGGCTCTTCCACCGCAGCTGAAGCCGCTGCCGTGGGTGGGGTTGTCACCTTTATTCTTAATGAAGACTACGCTCTGAGCCAGCCGGACCCGGCGATCTCCGGTTTGTTTGGTGCACTGACCGAAGACGAGTTCACACCCTATACACTGAACTCCTTTGATCCGGATGATCAGGACACCTACAACCACGCCACGTCGATGACCATTTACGATAGCCTGGGTAATTCCCATATTATGACCCAGTACTTCGTCAAAGAACCGCTCGATCCGGATCGTCCGAATGAAGAAAACGTCTGGGCTATGTATATCCAGATTGACGGGAACGATGTCGGTGATCCCGATCCGACCCTGCCATTCCCGGAAAACCTGGAACCAACACGGGCCCGGCACGAACTCTTCTTTAATCAGGATGGTTCCTTCGACCCCATTGCCACCGGCGATATTTATGTGACTAACTGGGATCCGCTGGATTCTCAGGGTAACCCGACCGGGGCATTGTCTTCCGTGAATGTGCTGGAAGGTGGCTTGCCGCTGACCGAACCACCGGCGAACTCCAACTTCCAGATTGATCTGGATGGTTCCACCCAACATGCCGGTGAATTTGACGTTAACGACCAGAACCAGAACGGTTACGGTACCGGTCGTCTGACCGGACTGGAAATTGACCAGGACGGGATCATTTTCGCCCGCTTCACCAATGGCCAGGCGGAAGTGCTGGGCCAGGTTGCGCTGGCTAACTTCCGCAATGATGAAGGTCTGACGCCACTGGGGGATACTGCCTGGGGGGAATCGTTCGAATCCGGAACGCCTACCATCGGCTCACCGCGGACGGCATCCTTTGGTCAGATTCAGTCGTCAGCACTGGAAGACTCCAACGTTGACCTGTCGGAGCAACTGGTCGGGCTGATTATTGCGCAGCGTAACTTCCAGGCCAGCGCCAAAACCATTGAAACCACGGATCAGGTGACCCAGACCATTCTGAATATCTGACGCTTTCTGCGGCTTTTACCGTCAGCGGCAAGTCTCTTCCCTTTCTCTGGGGAGAGGCTGCCGCTTTTGCCTGCCTGACATCGCATTTTGCCTCTCTGTTTTACTTAACATACTGAAATTAAAGTCTTTTTTATATTTGGCACAGCCTCTGCAACCCTTTAAGCAAACAGGCGGTTTTCCGCCGCAATGATATGGGGTTCAGAGTATGGACAGAGCGTTATACATCTCAATGTCCGGGGCCAAGCAGAACACGCTGGGCCAGTCAGCACACGCCAATAATCTGGCCAACGCCAGTACAGCAGGCTTCCGTTCCGATTACACCCAAAGCCGTGCCATGGGCGTCTTCGGTGAGCACTACCCGACCCGTGCCTATGCCATGACCGAACGTCCCGCCAGTGATCTGCGTGAGGGCCCGTTAATGGAAACCGGCCGGGATATGGACGTCGCCATTGCCGGCGAAGGCTGGTTTGCCGTCGTCGGCCCCGAGGGGGAAGAAGCCTATACCCGGGCGGGCGAGCTCAGTGTAGCGCCGGATGGCCGTTTGATTAACGGTTCCGGGTTGCAGCTGATCGGTGATGGCGGCCCGGTGGTATTACCGGAATTCGAAAAAATCGACATCAGTGAAGAAGGCATTATTTCCATTCAGCCCGCCGGTGAAGTCCCGGCTGCGGTGGCGGAGCCTGTGCAGCTGAAACTGGTGAATCCGGACCCTCAGGCACTGGAAAAAGGTGAAGACGGGCTGTTCCGTTTCCGCAATCCGGACGAGGGACCGGCTCAGGCTGAACCTCAGGTGTCGTTGATTAATGGCTTCGTTGAAGGCAGTAACGTTAACGCCGTGACGGAATTAACCAGCCTGATACAGCTGAATCGACAATATGAAATGCAGGTGAAGCTGATGAAGCGGGTGGATGAAAACGCCGCTTCAACCACCCAGCTTCTGTCCGCACAGTAAGGAGTAATTATTATGTTACCAGCATTATGGGTCAGCAAAACCGGACTGGAAGCGCAGGATCTGGCATTAACCACGGTATCCAATAACCTGGCCAATGTATCCACCACCGGCTTTAAAAAAGATCGCGCGGTGTTTGAAGACCTGCTGTATCAGGTACAGCGTCAGCCCGGGGCTAACTCCTCTGCGGATACACGCTTACCCTCCGGTCTGCAGTTAGGTACCGGTGTGCGCACCGCAGGAACACAGAAAATTTTTACAACGGGCTCTCTGGAGCTTACTGATCAGCCGCTGGATATGGCGATTAATGGCCGCGGCTTTTTCCAGATTACCATGCCGGATGGTTCTATTTCCTATACCCGGGACGGCACCTTCCACATCAATAACGAAGGTGTGGTTGTGAACGTCAACGGTTATCCGCTGGAGCCTGAAATTACCATTCCTGAGCAGACCAACCAGCTCACGGTGTCGGAAGACGGCATTGTGCAGGCCACACTGTTTGGCGATCCGGCGCCGCAGGATCTGGGCCAGATAGAAACCGTGGATTTTATTAATCCGGCTGGTCTGCAGGCGGCGGGCGGAAACCTGTTCCGCGAAACAGCCGCCAGTGGTGCACCGGTCGCCGGTGTGCCTGGTGAAGATGGCTTTGGCAATATTGAACAGGGTGCACTGGAGAATTCCAACGTTGAAGTCGTGGAAGAGCTGGTGAAAATGATCACCGTCCAGCGGGCCTACGAAATGAACTCGAAAGTGGTATCCGCAGCGGATGGCATGCTGCAGTTCCTGACACAGAACGTGTAGGAGGCGGGTTATGTATCGTTTTACATTGTGTTTTCTGATTTCTTTACTGACGGTAACCGGATGTACATCGGTTCCGCTGGAAAAAGACGTCTATCCGGACGATCCTTACTATGCGCCCGTGTCGGCACAAAGCCTGCAGCCACCACCGACCGTGAACGGATCACTTTTTCAGTCCCGTTACAGTGTGGGGCTCTATACTGATCAGCAGGCGAAACGGGCCGGCGATATTATTACCGTGATTTTTGATGAGCAGTATCAGTCGTCTAAATCAGCGGAAACATCCGCCGATAAGTCGTCCACTTCATCAGCTGAGGTGGGCAGTATGATGGGCATGGTACCAGGCTGGAAAAATATCGGTCTGGGCATTGATACCAATGCGGAACGGGAATTTTCCGGTAAAGGTGAAGCTGACCGCTCGAACAGTTTAAGTGGTCAGATCAGTGTCTCGGTGGCGGAAATTCTGCCCAATGGCATTCTGCGCATCCGCGGAGAAAAATGGCTGACCCTCAGCGAAGGGGATGAATATATCCGCATTACCGGACTGATCCGGCCGCAGGATATTACGCCGGATAACACGGTATCATCGAGTAAAGTGGCCGACGCCAGAATATCCTTTGGTGGTCGCGGTGGTCTGAATAATTCAACCAAACAGGGTTGGTTCGACCGTATTATTAATTCGCCCTGGTGGCCAATGTAAGCGCAGGCGTGGAGCAGGCTATGAAAAAAATCCCGACAGTGGGTTCTGTGGTGTGTTGTCTGATGGTTATGCTGATGGTGGCGGTTGAGCCGGTACAGGCTGAACGTATTAAAGACATCACCAGTATCTCAGGCGTGCGCACCAACCAGCTGATTGGTTATGGCCTGGTGGTGGGGCTGGACGGTACCGGTGATAAAGCACCCTTTACCACACAGACCTTCCGCAACATGATGAGTGAATTCGGCATTACATTGCCGCCGGGTGAAGATCCGAAATTAAAAAATGTCGCGGCGGTATCTGTGACGGCAGAATTGCCTCCTTTTTCCAAACCCGGACAAAAAGTGGATATCACGGTGTCTTCATTAGGTAATGCCAAAAGTCTGCGCGGTGGTTCTTTATTATTTACGCCGTTAAAAGGCGCTGATGGCAATATCTATGCGGTGGGACAGGGGAACCTGGTGGTTGGCGGTTTTGGTGCCGACGGCAATGACGGCTCAAGTATCACCGTTAATGTGCCCAGTGTGGGCCGTATTCCCAACGGCGCAACAGTCGAGCGTACGGTGCTGACCAATTTTGCCCGTGGCGACAGCCTGATTTTTAACCTCGACCGGCCGGATTTTACCACTGCCAAGGCGATGGTGGATCAGATTAACAACACCATGGGGCCGGGAACGGCAGAAGCACTGGATGCAACCTCGGTACGTGTCAGCGCGCCCAGAGATACCAGTCAGCGGGTCAGTTATCTGTCATTAATTGAAAATATGCAGATTGAGACGGGTAAAGAGCGGGCTAAGGTGATTATTAATTCCCGTACCGGCACGATCGTAATGGGGCAGAATGTATTGATTGAACCTGTGGCTGTGACCCACGGCAATCTGGTAGTGACCATTACCGAAGATTTTCAGGTGGCGCAGCCCAACGCGTTGGCCGAAGGGGATACGGTGGTGGTACCGGAAACCAATATTAATATTGATGATGGCGGCGATAACCGCATGTTTAAATTCGGACCGGGCGTTTCACTCGACAGTATCGTGAAAGCGGTTAATGAGGTCGGTGCCGCGCCGGGCGACCTGATGGCCATCCTGGAAGCCATGAAACAGGCCGGTGCTCTGAAAGCGGAACTTATTGTTATATGAATGCTACTGATCAGTTTGAAGAAATTAAGCTATTGTCGCTGGAAATCCGTTCCCTGATAAAGCAGGGAGTGCGTGAAGGGGTGGAAGAAAAAATCCGTTCCCGCAATGAAAAATTACAGGCATGGTTTGCCGGTATATCCGAATTGATTGATATGACGAATGATCAGCAGACGTTTCTTGAGCAGTTACTGCAGGAAGAACGTCAGCTGGTGGATGAACTCAATGCCGAACAGAAAAACTATTCCAGCCACCAGAAAGGCAAACGTCAGCTGGGTCAATATCAGCAGACCCTCAAAAACAGTCACTGAAGCTGAACCCTGATGGGTGCTGTGTGGTGCCGGGCCACAGGCACCACAGGTTTATTCCCCTCTTTTTATTTGTTAATCCTGCGGCAATTTTCGGATATTGGCAAGCTAGTTGCATTTTCCTGTGAAAGGAGAATGTTATGCTCGCAAATTCCACATTAACTCAGTCTGATCCTGGCTCTGTTTATTCTGATCTGAACAGTCTTCAGGATATTAATAAGCTGGGCCGAAGCGATAAAGACGCTGCTTTAATGGAAGTTGCGGAGCAGTTTGAGTCTATGTTTCTGAGCATGATGCTCAGCTCCATGCGTAAGGCCAATGAAGTCTTCCAGGAAGACTCCCTTCTGAACAGCCCGGAATCCGATTTTTACCGCAATATGTACGATAGCCAGATGGCGGTATCGCTGGCCAACGGCAATTCTACCGGGCTGGCTAATGTGATTTACCGGCAGTTAATGAATTCTTACGGTGACCCGCCGGAAGAAGCGCCGGAGCTCGATTTCAGCAAGCTTGAAGAGCGTCGAACCCATACGTCACCGGCTCTGCAGCAGGCTATGAATACGGTTGCCGACGTAATGCGTGAAACCGGTACCACAGGGGGTTCTGCCGCAGCGGATGAGTATCAGACAGCGGCAAGTGGTCAGGGCAATAAGGGGCAACAGTTTTCCTCTGCCGAGGAATTTGTTGCCACCCTGTATCCGCTGGCCGAGCAGGTGGCTGAAAAAATAGGTGTCGATCCTAAAGCTGTGGTTGCCCAGGCTGCCCTGGAAACCGGTTGGGGCAAACATATGATCACTGATGAACAGGGCAGAAACAGCTTTAATTTCTTTGGTATCAAAGCAGACAGCCGCTGGCAGGGTGATTCTGTGACAGTGACCACCCACGAATTCCGTGAGGGGGTGGCGGTGAAAGAGCAGGCCGGTTTCCGCTCTTACCGTTCAGTGGCAGAAGGCTTACAGGACTACGCCGATTTCCTCAGCCAGAGTGCCCGCTATGAGCAGGCGATAGGCAACAATCTGGGTGCTGATCAGTATGGCCATGCACTGCAGCAGGCAGGTTATGCCACCGACCCTCAATATGGACAAAAAATTGAGCGTATTTCTGAAGGGGATACGCTTAACGCAGCCCTGTATCGGTTACAGCAGTCTCAGAAAATGCCTGAGCCGGTAGTCCCGCCGCAGGCTGACATTGCCGGAGAAAATAACGATGGCTGATATTCTTGAAATTGGTATCAGTGGTTTACGGGCCAGCCAGACGGCTCTGACGATTACCGGCCACAATATCACCAATGCCGGCACGGAAGGCTACAGTCGTCAGGTAATTGGTCAGAGTGCCAATTCTCCGCAGAATAAAGGCGGTGTCTGGGTCGGTTCCGGGGTCAGCATCGACACGGTCAACCGGGTGTATGACCAGTTCCTCACTGAACAGATGTGGCGCGACTCATCCGCATTTAACAGCTTTGAAACGCTGGCAACCAATGCCGAGCAGATAGACAGTCTGCTGGCAGATACCGGCACCGGTATTCAGCCTGGGCTGGAAAACATGTTCAGTGCTTTACAGGCCGTGGTTGATGATCCCTCGTCGTTACCGGCGCGCTCGGTACTGATCAGCCAGAGTGACGGATTAATTGATCGCTTCAGTACCATCAGCGATCGCCTTACCGCCCAGAACGATATTATCAATGGTCAGATGGAAGTGATGGCTGGCCAGATTTCAACCATCGCCGCCGCGTTGGCGGAACTGAATGAAGAGATTCAGTTTGCAACGGCATCTGCGCAGGGGATTGAACCCAGTGACCTTCTTGATCAGCGCGATAAGCTGGTGAAAGATCTGACCGAGCTGGTCAAAGTGGAAGTGGTTGAACAGGATGATGCGGTGTGGAATGTATTCATCGGTAACGGCCAGTCGTTGGTGATCGGCAATGATTATAATGAAGTCTTCGTTGACGATGGCGCATCCGATCCGGGCCGCAAAGATATTTATTTCCGCAAAGGTGATCAGATTGAAAACATCACCAACCGGATTACCGGTGGTCAGTTAGGCGGTACGCTGGAATTCCGCAATGAGGTACTGGACCCGGTGATGAATGCTTTAGGGCGTACGGCGCTGGTGATTAATCAGACCATGAATGACCAGCATAAGCTGGGCGTGGATTATGATGGACAGATGGGGGAGAACTTTTTTACCGGCGTCAATGAAGGTTCAAAACCCTATACCCGTATTCTCGGCGACGCAGAAAATAAGCCACCGAATGACCGTATTATTGCTGTAAATATCACGGATGCCGGCGCACTGACCACCAGTGATTATAAGGTTGAGTTTCCCGGCCCGGATGATTATACCTTCCGCATCACAAGAGTCAGTGATGGTGAAATAATAAAGCACAGTGCTTTATCCGGTGCCTACCCTGAAACAGTCTCAGTGGAAGGTTTTGATCTGGTTTTTGAAGCCGGCACCTTTGCTGCCGGGGATGATTTCCTCGTCATGCCTACCCGTACCCAGGCGGCCGAACTGGAGCTGAATATTTCACGCCCTGAACAGGTTGCTGTGGCAAGCCCGGTGTTGACGGATGCGGCCATTGGTAACCAGGGTAATGCAGTCATTTCGCAGGGCAATGTATACGACACTTCCACGCCGTATTTTTCCGCAGAGGGTGACCTGACACCACCGATTCTGATTCGCTTCACATCGGAAACCACATACGATGTGCTGGATAATACTGACCCGGCGAATCCGATTCCTTTGTTCCCGCCCTTGATGAATCAGACCTACGTGCCGGGTATTTCCAACGATATTCTGCCGCAGAATGATGGCAGAACATCCTTTACCAGTTTTGGCGGCTACTTACCGGTCAGGCCGACCTATCAGCCGCCGGCGCCAGCGGCGGATATAGATCCGGTTAATGGCTTTTTCCCGGAACGGGTTGTTATCAGCTACACCGACCCTGACAGTGGCCAGGTAACCAGCCAGCCGACATTAATTACTCAGGCCAATGCATCGGCCAAAGAAATAGCGCAGGAACTGAGTAAACGCGAAGGCGTAGAGGCTAGTGCCCGCACCACCATCGAACTCACCGACTTCAGCGAGGACGATGAGGATTTCCTTCCGCTGGACGTGACTGTAAACGGTATCAGACTGACCGATACACTGGGCGTTAATCAGAATAAATACGATGATTCCTATCCGGCCGAGGTCCCTGATCCCATTACCCCGAATTTTCTCGCTGACCGCATTAATGCGAATTATGACTTTCAGGAAATGGGCATTATCGCCAGCAGTGATGGCGCAACCCTGAAAATTACCGCGCTCAATGGTGAGGATATTGATATTGAAATATCCGGTGATAAAGGCGATGGCTTTTCCATCAGTAATGCTCAGGATATTCAGTTACGGGAAACCGGTGCCGCCCCCTTTATCGAACTCTCCGAATACGATGGTTATAACTTTGATGAGGGCGGGCCTTATACCTACGAATTTGATATGCCAGGGCAGGGGACTTACAGCATTGAAATGACCGGTGAATATGAAACCGGAGAAGACGTCCTGAATGCCTTTCGTACCGAGCTGGAGAATGCCGGATTCAGTTTTTCCGGTGATCTGGATGTTGCCATTGATGAGCGTGGCAGTATCAGCTTTCAGTCACGGCTTGAGATGCGTTCCACAGGTGTGAACGGGTCAACCAAAATTGCCATGGGCGGGCAGATTAAAGTGGTTACCGATCCCGGCTACAGTCTGGATGTTGAACCACCGGGCAATAACCTGTTTGAAGAGAACCCGGAGGGTGAACCAGTCCATTTTGGCTTTGATTTTACCATTGATGGTCTTGCCAAAGCCGGAGACGAGTTCACCGTCGGTTTTAATACCGACGGTACGTCCGACAGCCGTAATGGGGTCGCTATGGCGGCGCTTGAAAATACCGATACGGTCAACGGTAACACCAGCTATTCAGAAGATTACGCCAGACTGGTTGAGAATATTGGTGCCCTGACCAGCCGCGCACAGACCAACCGCGATTCATCTGAAGTGCTGTTGAATAACTCGCAGGATGCGGTGACCAGTTTATCCGGCGTTAACCTTGATGAAGAAGCCTCAGCCCTGATCCGCTATGAACTGGCCTATAACGCCAGTGCTCAGGTGATTCAGGTCGCTCAGGATATTTTCGACACCCTGATATCGACATTCCGATAGGAGATACATTATGCGTGTCGCCACCCTGCAACAATATACCACTGGCCTTAATGGCATCCTGAATAACCAACAGGAAGTCAATAAAACCCAGCAACAGGTGTCTACCGGACGCCGGGTACTGACCCCCGCGGACGACCCGATCGCCGCAACCAAAATCCTGCAGCTGCAGCAGGATCTGGCCTTAAATGAACAATATACCCGCAATATGACCGCGGCAGAAAACCGGCTCAATCTTGAGGAAGCCACGCTGCAGTCCATTACCGAAAACATTGCCCGGGTAAAAGAACTGACCGTACAGGCCGGCGACGGTGCTTATACGATTGAAGATCGTCAGGCCATTGCGGCTGAAATTTATCAGCTACAGGAAGCGCTGGCGGATCTGTTTAATACCCGCGACGCCAATGGTGAGCATATTTTTGCCGGCTTTAAAGGCGGCAGTGAACCCTTTGTTAAAGCCCCTAACGGACGCTATGAGTTTAAAGGGGATGAAGGCCAGCGCTATCTGGCCATTGGCGCCACCACCACCGTGGCTACCGGCGACAGTGGTAAAGGGCTGTTTGTCGATGTGGAATCAGCAAAGAATACCTTTACCACCTCATTAAATCCTCTGAATACCGGCACACTGCAGGTGAACCCCGGGTTTGTAACGGATGAAGAAGACTATGCGGAGTTTTATCCGGACGACCTGATTGTGACATTCAATCCGGAATCCGCGATCGATCCGCCCGGACCAAACTATACGGTACGCCGGGCGTCGGATAATCGTGTCGTAGAAGGGCTGGCCAATAAAGAATACTATTCGGGCGCGGATATCAGTGTTGCCGGAATGCAGCTGGTATTAAGTGGTGAACCCGAGCCCGGTGATGAAGTATTGGCAAAATCATCACCCAAACAAAGTATTACTGATACCCTATACCGGCTCACGGCGGGGCTGAACACCTTGCGTGATAACCCGCAGGATTCTGCCACCCTGGATGTCCTGCTGGAAGATACCCTGAATAATCTGACCAGTGCCCAGACATCCATTTCAGAAAAAGTCAGTGACCTGGGTGCCCGGCTGAATGTCGTTGAGAACACCAGTAATCTGGCCGCTGATGTCAAGATCGTCAACCAGGAAGTCTTATCCAAACTGTCGGATGTTGACTTCGCCGAGGCGGTCAGCCGTCTGTCCATGCAGACCTACCTGCTGGAAGCTGCTCAGCAAAGTTATACCACGATTTCACGTCTGTCTCTGTTTAATCAGTTATAGTAACGGGTGAGTGAAGTCGTCTGGGGCTGCTTAACACGCAGTCTCAGGCTTGCCTGATAGAGCGTCACTCCTCCATCAATCTTTTTTCTGCTTCCTGAAATCTGCCTCTGAATTGCTGCCACTGACAAAGTCGCCCATTGCGCCTTTCATTAACCATGCTTTCTTCTGAGTGAACCATTGAGTACCCGATTGACGGTTTTCTGTCGTTTTGGTTTTCGTGCAACAGTGGTAACTTTCTGCCTACAAAAAAATGACGCTTAAGGGCCATATATCCCGCCGTTTTCAACGCGTTTTTTACCTTTTGTTACGAATCAGGCCGGGTAATAAGGTTGTTGTTAAACCGGTTGTTTATTTCTCTGGCTGCTTAAAAAAAGTCCTAAAGGTATCTGTTTCTGTGCCGTTAACAGGTATGACAAGGTCAGGCGGAGCCGATGAGCATCATCGCGATGCCGGTTCCATAAGTAGGTACAGGAGAATCCACTATGCCTCAAATTATTAATACCAACATTGCGTCCATTAACGCTCAGCGGAACCTGGACAAGTCCCAGTCCGCAAACCAGCAGGCTCTGCAACGTCTGTCTTCCGGTCTTCGTATTAACAGTGCGAAGGATGACGCCGCAGGTCTGGCAATTTCCACCCGTTTCACTTCTCAGATCAACGGTCTGAACGTCGCAGTACGTAATGCCGGTGACGGTATCGCACTGGCACAGACGGCTGAAGGTGCCCTGGGTTCCATGAACGACAACCTGCAGCGTATCCGTGAGCTGGCGGTACAGTCTGCCAACGCCACCAACTCTGACGTTGACCGTGAAGCTCTGCAGGCAGAGGTTGATCAGCTGGTTGCTGAGATTACCCGTACCTCTGAAGAAACCGACTTCAACGGCCGTAAGCTGCTGGATGGTTCTTTCTCTGCCACCTTCCAGGTAGGCGCGAACGCAGGTCAGACTGTCGATATCTCTATTGCAGAATTAACCGCTGATAAGCTGGGGGCTTCCGATGCATCCGGTGTCAGTGCGATTGGTGTTAATGCTGCGCTGGGTAATGGTGACCTTTCTATTAATGGTGTGGATATTCAGGCGACCCAGGCGACCGACGATACCGCATCCACAGTTAATGGTGCTAATTCTGCTATCGCAAAAGCTGCAGCCATTAACAAAGTGTCTGATCAAACAGGCGTAACAGCTTTTGTTAATGAAAACACGGCTGTAGGTACTAAGCAGGTAGCGCAACAGGAAGACGGGGTTCTTACGCTGAATGGGGTTGCGATTAACATTCAGACGTCGACAGATGCAGCCAGTTCGCGTGCATCTGTCGTGGAAGCGATCAATTCCGTAGCTAAGCAGACCGGTGTAACCGCGGTCGATACCGGCAGCACCTCAGGAGGTGTAGAGCTGGTAGCGGCAGATGGACGTAACATCGATATCGATTTCTCTGGTTTTACCTCGGATGAAATCGCCGCACAGGCAACGGGCCTGGCTGAAGAAGATACTTACGTAGGTGGTTTTACTCTGGTATCTCAAGACGGGCCGATTCTTATTGAAGGTGGCGATGGCAGTGGCATTGGTGATCTGTCGAACTCTGGTTTGACCGAAGGTACCTATGATCAGGGGATTGCATCGGTTACCACAGAAAATACAACGTACAGTACAACAATGGGGACGTTAACGACCACTGGTACGGCGTTTAATAACGTGGTGACTGATGGTACTACAGCGATCAACCAGGACTATACCTATACAGCCACGGTAGGAGAAACCACCACCACCCGGCAGGTTCCGGCAGCAACCAATCTCGAGGATGCCGTCGCCTTCTTGGCGAACGACATTAACGCTAATATTAGTGGTATTACCGCTTATGAAGAAGTCTCCGGTGATCTGACTAACGCTGCATCATTGGCAGGTGAGCAAATCACTATTGGTGGTCAGAACTTCAACTTGCTGTCTGCGGATGCTGACGGTATGGCGGATCTGGCCGACCAGATAAATACCCGTGATTTTGGTGCGAATATCGAAGTAACCGCCACCCATGACGGTGCTTCTACGGACACTATCTCGTTAAGTATTAAAAACTTTGCGGCAACCAGTGTTGGTATAACGGTCGACGCTGACGGCGATTACACCTTTGATCCGTCCGGGGCTGTTGGTGCTACCGCGCTGGAAGCGGCTGGCTCTAACGTGCAGGGTGAGGTGAAGTACTTCACGGAGAATGGGGATGAGGCAACAGTTTCTCTGTCTCGTGATGTTGATGGTGGTGCTGATGAATTACTGGCAGATACGGATCTCTCTGCAGCCGGTACGAAATATTCCGCGCCGAATGGCCTTGGAGAGGGTGACTTGACCATTAATGGGGTTGCTATTTCTTCAGCTAAGGCTTCCGAGGATACTGCTTCTGCAACCGTTGCCAGTGATGGCGAAACCATTTTGTCTTCTTCAAAAGAAGCATCAGCTATTTCTGTGGCGGCCGCGATTAATGACGTCTCTGATGAGACTGGAGTCACTGCTGAAGTTCTGGCCACTGTAATTGTTGGTAATAATGCAGGGGCTGCGGAACCGACCACTACAGGGTATGAAATTGGTGATCAGGGCGAGCTTTACATTAATGGTGTCAATCTGGGGAATGTGACTCTGGCGGATACCGGTGATGGTTCAACCATTGATACCGATAAAGCGAAAGCGGATGCCATCAACCTGATTAACCAGTCTGCAGGTAAAACCGGTGTAACTGCCGTTGATAACGGTACTTCGATCACCCTGACTGCTGAGGATGGCCGTAACATATCCGTAGCAATTAACGATAAATCAGGTAATACCGGCAGTAACCAGGGAATTGGTGCTCTGTTCGGTCTGAGCGCTGATGTGGATGGTATTGGTGAAGCGGTCTTCGGTGATACCGGTACTAACCCAACGGGCTTGTCAATAGAAGCTCAGACTTACGAAACAACCGTTGGCAAGATCAAGTTGAGTTCTGCTTCTGAATTTGAAGTGAATGTGGGAACCAATGGTAAGGAAGAACTGGACGCCCTGGGCTTCCAGGCTGGTACCTTTGGTGGTGGTGAAGATGGCCAGTTCCTCAAAGACATTGATATATCGACCTTTGAAGGTGCTCAGGCGGCGATCACTGCGGTGGATAACGCCATTGCACAGGTTGCCAGTCAGCGTGCTGATCTCGGTGCGATTCAGAACCGGATGGAATCGACTGTAAGTAATCTGCAGATCACGTCTGAAAACCTGAACTCTGCGAACTCTCGGATTCAGGATGCTGACTTTGCAGCGGAAACGGCTGAACTGTCACGTACTCAGGTTCTGCAGCAGGCAGGTATTTCAGTACTGGCTCAGGCTAACGCTTCCGGTCAGCAGGTTCTGTCCCTCCTGGGGTAACAGAGAGCTGATGGGGGAGGGACTTACCTTCCCCCAGCTGCTTAACTGAGGAACCAGAGAGGTGATTTATGAGTGAGCTGAAACTGAATATTGTTGATCAACCAGCTGTATCACCTTCAGTTGTGAAAGGAGCATCAGAAAAGTCTGATCATGCTTCTGCCACAGGTGCGAAAAGCGGCAAGGTTTTGCCACCGGCAGAAGGTCCGGTGACTAAGCTGAGCCAGGATGAGGTTCAGGAAGCCGTATCCCGCATCAATGAATATGTACAGCAAACAGAACGCACACTGGACTTTCAACTGGATGAAGACAGTGGCAGAACAGTAATCAGGGTGTACGACAAATCGTCGTCAGAGCTGATCCGGCAGATTCCGAGCGAACTGGCTCTTGAACTGGCGCAGAAATTGAATGATGAGGAACCGACTTTATTGTTCAGTGCTCAGGTTTGATGACTTTTTAACCAAACCCTTAAGACTCCCCTGTACTGGCCGATAAAGCTGGTACAGGGTTTTTGCGTTTGGGCGCCCGAGGAGTGTTTTTATGCCATCTATTGAATCGTTAGGACTGGGCTCCGGTGTTCTCACCTCGGATCTGGTAGAACAGCTGATTACCGCTGAAAGGGAAGTGACTGACATTCGTCTTGACAGTCGTCAGGAGCTTACCGAAGCCAAAATCACAGCGTATGGCGAAATTCAGTCGATGATGGCCGATATTCAGGCGGCAGCGAATAAGTTATCCAGTCCGAGTCTTGTCAGTTCAACAACGGCTACGTCTTCGGATGAAAGTATCCTCACTGCAACCACATCCAGCCTTGCCGATCCCGGCAGCTATTCAGTAGAAGTGATTAATACTGCTAAAGCGCACGCGCTGGCAACAGAGAGTTTCAGTAGCTTTGATGAAGCGGTGGGCACAGGCAAGCTGATCTTTTCATTCGGCCAACTGAACTATGACGGCAGTGGTGATGTCATGGGGCAGGAGGTTAATGCGGATCGTGCAAGCCACACGATAGACATTAATGAATCCAATCGCTCGTTGAGCGGTATACGGGATGCGATTAACAATGCCAACATGGGTGTGTCAGCCAGCATTGTAAATGATGGTAGTGGCTACCGTCTGTTGATGACATCCAATGAAACGGGTGTTGAAAATGCGATCCGGATTGAAGCTCAGGATGAGAGCGGAAACCTTCTGACATCCGGACTTGCGGCCCTTTCGTTTAATGAAAGTCAGACTATGTCGTCGGGCCTCACTCAGACGGCCGCTGCAGAAGACGCACAGCTTCAGGTGAATGGCCTGATGATCACCCGTGACAGTAATGTGGTTGATGAAGTAATTCCGGGCGTATCACTGAACCTTCAGGGGGCCGATGTTGGTAAACAGGTGACTGTGTCTGTCTCTGCTGATACAGAAGACTTAACAGAAACGCTGCAGAACTTTATTGATAGCTATAACAATCTGAAAACCTTCGTGGATGACCTCTCGTCTTATGATACGGACACCCAGCAGGCGGGCTTGCTCACCGGCGATTCGACCATCCGCTCTATGATGACCCAGATACGGAATCTGATCAGTGAGCCAATTGTAGGGTTAAACGGCAGATACCGCTCATTAACGGAATTGGGTGTTAATACTGACCGTAACAATGAATACCAACTGACCTTTGATACCTCAGAATTCAATAGAGCGATAAGCAGAGACAGATCGTCTCTCATCGGGTTGTTGTCCAAATCCGGGACAACAACAGACAGTCAGATTACCTACGTTAATGACTCCATTAATACCAAACCCGGTACTTATGATATCGAAATTACACAAATTGCCACGCAGGCAAAATATGAAGGTCAGTCTCTTGCTTTGCTGGACTTTTCTTCACCGGTTGTCATCGATGAAAGCAGTAACAGGTTCAGTATTAATGTCAACGGAACCAGTGCTTCAATTGAACTGACGCAGGGCAGTTATACTTCGGGCGAAGATCTTGCTAAGCAAATTGCTTTACAGATCAATAGCAACGAAACACTGAGAGCTTCTGGCAATACGGTATCAGTGGACTACGATGCGGATGATCTTAACTTTTCAATAACATCTAACCAATATGGTTCATCCTCCCAGGTATACTTTTCATCAGTTGGTGATAATGTTTCCAATGTTCTGGGGTTCAACAGGACAGGGCAGGGCTCTTATCAGGGAATAGGCTTATCCACTCTGAGTGCCGACGCTTTCAATGGCGAAGGTGCAATGACTTTGCAGGGAAGTACCACTGTCAGCGAAAGTGCCGGGATCAATTTCGCGGCCAATAATGCCACCTTTGCCCTGGATGTGGATGGTGCGGGGCCAGTTAATGTGACCGTTGACCTTGATGCCAGTGGTCAGGATCTTAACGGTGATGGTGTATTCGGAGACCGGAAAGATACCCTGCAGGCCATTCAGACAGCTATTGATGCGCAGCCAGGGCTGAATGGATTGGTGACAGCTTCTTTTGATAGTAGCGGTTATCTGCGTTTCGAAACGAATGACGTGGGCAGTGGCAGAAGCATTGAAATATCTTCCGCAGGTACCTCGAGCACAAATACTTCTCTGGGCCTGGATGCAACCCTGGGGCCTCAGACCAACGGAAAAGATCCCGGAATTACGTTTGACTCGCCGGTTGAATTTGGTGTTCAGGTTGATGGTATAGATAGTCTTAATAAAGTATCAGTACCTGCCGGAAACTATCTTACTGGTGAAGCACTGGCTACCGAAATTCAGAATCAGATAAACGCTACTCTGAGTACTGACCCCAATTTCACTGGGGTTGTGAAAGGGGCTGAAACAGCGACAGGAACAAGAGACATATCAACGGCGGTTGATTTCAGTGCAGCCAATGCCGGATTTGTATTGAATGTGTCGGGAAATGAACAGGAAATAATTATTAATGGCAATAGTGGTGACAATATTGCTGATATTCAATCTGCACTGGATAGCGCTTACGGTACGGGGGTCGTAACTGCAGCACTGGACAATACCGGGTTGAAACTCACCACCGTAGCGACCGGGCACGAAGAATATATTGAAGTTAATAGTGATGGTCGTGGGACGAGGACATCTGAGTTTGCAGATATCTCATCTGGTATTGATTTCAGCGGCGGACAAAACGCTACCTTCACATTAACCATGGATAGTGTGGATATCAATGTTGATGTCAGCGGAGATGGAAGTGTCGGTGGAAATAATGCTGAATCAAATCTTACGGTGATTCAGCAGGCACTTGATAGCGCTCTGGTTGCAACCGGACAGTTCGACGCCGGAGATATAAAGGCAAAAGTCAGTGAAGCAGGAAGCCTCTATTTTGAAACTCAGTCTAAAGAGGGCGTTAAAACAGCGGCGACTTTTGGCGCTTCAGCCTCTCTGGAAGTTAAAAATCTGGGAGGAACTGCCACATCATCTCTGGGCCTGACGGCAGAAAGCATAAGTAATGGTTATGATGGCATAGGGTTGGTAACCAACGACAGAGCATTTGGTTATGACCTGGATACAAATGTTGAATATGTGTACGACCCGGAAAATGATATCGGCTCATTTAACATTACGGTTGGCGGGCAGGGGACAAGTGTCGGCTTCACTGATCTGGATACTGCAGCTATTTCGCATCTAGGGCTACAGGATGCCAGTATCTATTCACCCGTTATCGCTTCCGGCAGGGATGTTGCCGGCAAAATTAACGGTGTTGAAGCCACTGGATCGGGACAATTTTTAAGAGCGGTTGACGGTAATCAGGATGCAACTAATGGTTATTATCTCGGTGATGTTGCTGCTGACTTCAGTTCCCCGGTCAATATCGACTCTACGAATAATACCTTTACGATTGCTGTTGACGGCGTAGAAGCTGAGGTATCCCTGAATCAGCCGGCAACCTATAACAGTGGTGCGAGTCTCGCTCAGGCGTTGCAGAAGGCCATTAATGATACGCCCGCGTTTTACGATGAAGATTTAGGGGTAAAAGTCGAGTATACCGACGACACCAGCTCTTATGCTTATGGCAAATTTGGTATTATTTCGGCTTCTACCGGCGCATCTTCCTCTGTTGAGATAAAAGCTGTTTCAACTGGTATTGCCGAAATCTTTGGTTTTACACTCGGGAAAGGTGATGGCGAAACCGGGAAGGCCCAGGTTGGTCAGATCGATGACGCCTCAGGTATTCGTCTGAAAGTAACGGGCGACAGGTTAGGAGATCGCGGAAGCGTCACTTATATCTCAGGATTCGGAGATCAGCTTAAAACCATTATGGATGGTTTTCTGAATGGTCAGGAGAGTGTGATGTCGACTCGCCTGGCTGCCCTTGATACGGATCTGACGGCGATTGATGAAGACAGAGAAAAGCTGAACGCGAAAATGGAAGCGCGTGAAGCGAGACTAAGGTCTCAGTTTCTTTATAATGATTCTATTATTCAGACGCTGAATTCGACGCTGGATTTCGTTGAACAGCAGTTTGCTGCCCTGAACGGTAATAATAATGACTGATTGTAAAGCCTTCGTTTATTTTTGTGAGATATATCCTACATTAAGTTAAGTTAGTATTTACTATAAAGCTTCCATATCATTGTAGCTGAACAACTTATGCCGTCGTCCAAAATCCAACCGGGAGAAAACATGGAAAGTTTCAACAAACGGCTGGTCGAACATTTTATTCAGTTGTCATGGAACAGTGGACGTTTCAATCTGTTACGACATATCGTATGTCCGGATTTCGTCTACCACACCAGCTTTCTTGAAGGTTTTAAGGATCTTGAAGGCTTTATTCAGTATGTGACTGAGATCCGGGGTGCTATTCCTGATCTGGAGGTCAGTATCGAAGATATTATGGCTGAAGGTAACCGGGTGATCTCTGTTTCGACTTTCTCAGGCTGTTTCGAAAAGCCTCTGATGGGGATGGAACCCAATCACCGGGTGATCAGCTTCGGTGGTATCTCTACCTGGGAAATCCGCCGGGGTAAGGTGCTGCATCAGAATACACTGGTGGATATAGCCGAGCTGCAGCGTCAGCTGAACGTGGAGCCGTCGCAAGTCTCTATGGTGGGTTAGTAGAGATGGGTCAGAGGCGGGTTAACCCGGCTGGCGAGAGCCTGAGGCTGACAGGGCCGCATAGGCTCTGGCAGATGTGCCGCTGGCTTCAGCCCCTGAATAACCTGAACAGCCTGAACAAAAAGAAAGCTGCGATAAGAAAGCTGTGATCGTAAAGTGAAGACCCGGGAAGCGCCCGGAAATCAGCTGAAACAGACAGTCAGACACAAAAAAGGAGCCATTGGCTCCTTTTTTGTTTTCGCAGGTCACCCCGCCTGGAACAGGGTGTTTTGAAATCCCGGATCAGCAGGCCTCTGAAAAGTCACAGGCGGGCAGCGTGTTGGCTGTTTCCCGCACAATCTGCTTCGCACACTGGCCACAGCAGCCACAGTCAGTCCCTACACCCAGTTCCTTACGGATTTTGGCATAGCTTGCGCCATCGGCTGCAGCATCCTGAATCTGCTGCTGGGTCACGGCTTTACAGAGGCATACGTACATGTTGCTAATCCATATGAGAATCACTTTGATTTGAAATTTAGTCTGAATGAGAAGGATTTGCAATCAATTTTTTAAATAAAATCTCTGTCGGGTCACGAAAGTCTGTATGCAACACCTTTCATGCTGCCCGGCTCGCATCAGTTCCTGCATTTCTGTAAAATGCTGCGTCCTTTTTGAACAGTGCTTATTGTGTTATTAGTGCTGTACCTGAAACAATACATACGAATCGTGGGATATTGTCTTGGAAGTTAATCCGATTATTGAAGTCATTAAAGACCTGAGTGCGCGCACCGACGTGCTTAGGGGGTACCTTTGACTACGCCAACAAAGTTGAGCGTTTAGAAGAGGTTGAGCACGAACTGTCCCAGGGAGATGTCTGGGACAACCCGGAGCGGGCCCAGGAGCTGGGTAAAGAGCGGGCGTCGCTGGAAGCCGTGGTGAAAACTATCGACAATCTGGATGGCGGACTGAGTGATTCCCGTGATCTGCTGGAGATGGCCGTTGAAGAAGACGATGAAGCCGCCGTCGAGGATATCCGCGCTGAGCTGGAGAAGCTTAACGCCCAGCTTGAGACGCTGGAATTCCGCCGCATGTTCTCCGGCGAGCTGGATGAGAATAACTGTTACCTTGATATCCAGGCCGGGTCCGGCGGTACAGAAGCGCAGGACTGGGCTAATATGCTGCTGCGCATGTATCTGCGCTGGATTGAAGCCCATGGCTTCAAGGGTGAGCTGATGGAGGTCTCCGAAGGGGAAGTCGCGGGTATCAAAAGTGCCACCATCCGTGTCGAAGGTGAGTATGCCTACGGCTGGTTACGTACCGAAACCGGTGTTCACCGTCTGGTGCGTAAAAGTCCGTTTGACTCAGGTAACCGCCGCCATACGTCCTTCTCTTCAGTCTTTGTGTCGCCGGAAGTGGACGACAACATTGATATTGAAATCAATCCGGCGGATCTGCGCATTGACGTATACCGTGCCTCCGGGGCGGGTGGTCAGCACGTTAACCGGACGGAATCTGCGGTCCGTATTACCCACTTGCCAACCAACATTGTGACTCAGTGTCAGAATGACCGCTCGCAGCACAAGAACAAAGATCAGGCGATGAAACAGCTGAAAGCCAAGCTGTATGAGTTTGAGCTGCAAAAGCGTAATGAGGCGGCGCAGGCGGTGGAAGAAACCAAATCGGATATCGGCTGGGGCAGCCAGATCCGTTCTTATGTGCTGGATGACTCCCGCATTAAAGATCTGCGCACCAGCGTTGAAACCCGTAATACCCAGGCCGTGCTGGATGGTGATCTCGACCAGTTTATCGAAGCCAGCCTGAAGAAAGGTCTGTAAAGACCGGCTACATTGTTAAGGTTTAAAGATGACAGATTCAACTAATCAGACCGCGGCACAGGAAGAAAACAAACTCATCGCTGAGCGCCGTGGCAAGCTGCAACAGTTGCGCAGTAACTGCAAAGCCAATGGTCACCCGAACGATTTTCACCGTGAACATCTGGCCGGTGAACTGAAAGCGGCGCATGGCGAAAAAGATAAAGAAACCCTGGTCGAAGAAGGCGTACGGGTTTCTGTTGCCGGTCGCGTTATGCGTCGTGGCGGGCCGTTTGTCGGTATCCAGGATTCCACCGGCTCTATTCAGTTCTATATGGCCAAGCCTAAGCAGAAAGAGTCTGAAGCCTGGCAGTTGCTGGACATCGGCGACATTGTGGGCGCCTCCGGCGTGCTGCATAAATCCGGCAAAGGTGAGCTGTATGTGGATGTGGATCAGATTGAAAACCTGCGCATCCTGACCAAGTCCCTGCGTCCGCTGCCGGATAAGCATCACGGCCTGGCCGACCAGGAGCTGAAGTACCGTCAGCGTTACGTAGACCTGATCATCAATGATGACACCCGTAAAACCTTTATGGTGCGCTCGAAAATTATTGAAGCCATCCGCTTCTTCCTGTCGCAGCGCGGTTTTATGGAAGTGGAAACGCCTATGCTGCAGACCATACCGGGCGGTGCAACGGCCAAGCCTTTCGAAACTCACCATAATGCTATGGGCATTGATATGTTCCTGCGGATTGCGCCGGAACTGTATCTGAAGCGTCTGGTAGTCGGCGGTTTTGACAAGGTGTTTGAAATTAACCGTAACTTCCGTAATGAAGGGACCAGTACCCGCCACAATCCTGAATTCACCATGATCGAATTCTATCAGGCCTATGCCGATTACAATGATCTCATGGATATCACGGAAGCCATGCTGAAGTTTATTGCCGAAAATGTGCTGCAGACGACCACCATTGAATACGGTGACTCCCGCTATGATTTTGGCGCCACGTTTAACCGCCTGACCATGGTGGATTCTGTTATTCAGTTTAACCCGGATATGGACCCGGCAGTGATCCGTGATGCAGAAAACAATGCAGAAAAACTGAAAGAATACGCAGAAAGCGTGGGCGTTCACTTTGGTCCGAAAGAGGCCGGATGGGGACCAGGTAAAATCCTCACCGAGATCTTTGAAGCTACGGTGGAAGAAAAACTCGATCAGCCGACCTTTATTACTGAGTATCCATGGGAAGTATCACCGCTTGCCCGTCGTAACGACGACAACCCGTTTGTGACCGACCGCTTTGAATTCTTCGTTGGCGGACGTGAACTGGCGAACGGCTTCTCGGAGCTGAATGATGCTGAAGATCAGGCAGCGCGTTTCCGCAAACAGGTGGAAGAAAAAGACGCCGGTGATGATGAAGCTATGCACTATGACGATGATTACGTCCGTGCGCTGGAATACGGTATGCCTCCGACTGCCGGTGAAGGTATTGGTATCGATCGTCTGGTGATGCTGTTTACCAACAGTCACACTATTAAAGACGTGATTCTCTTCCCGCACATGAAGCCACTGGCAGACTGATCGCGGTGTAGAAAAATAAACGGGTAATGTTATTTATCGCATTACCCGTTTTTTTATATCTGAATACTTAAAAGGAGCTCACCGTGGGCAAAGCAGGTGAACTACATCCGTCATGGAAGGCTGTGCTTGGGGCTGAATTTGATAAGCCTTATATGCACAATCTGCGCGAGTTTCTTAAGCAGGAAAAAGCCGCCGGCAAAGTTATATTTCCTCCGGGGGCACAGATTTTTAATGCGTTTAATCACACGCCGTTCGATCAGGTAAGGGTGGTGATTATCGGCCAGGACCCTTATCACGGCCCGGGGCAGGCACATGGACTGAGTTTTTCGGTGCAGCCTGGCGTCAAAGTGCCACCGTCGCTGGTTAATATTTTTAAGGAGATAGAAGCCGATCTCGGTATCCGCATGTCAGGCAGCGGCGATTTAACTCCATGGGCTGATCAGGGCGTATTGCTGTTGAATGCTACTCTGACGGTGGAACAGGCCAATGCCGGCTCCCATCAGAAAAAGGGCTGGGAAGAATTTACCGATGCAGCGATTAAAGCGCTGAATGAACAGCGCTCGGGTCTGGTATTTGTCTTGTGGGGCAGCTATGCGCAGAAGAAAGGCTCAGTGATTGATCCGCAGCGCCATCTGGTTCTTAAATCACCGCACCCATCACCACTGTCTGCTCACCGGGGATTTTTCGGTAACCGTCAGTTTTCATCCATTAATCAGTATCTGATTAATCAGGGCCAGGCACCGGTTAACTGGCAGTTGTAAAACTGCCATTCTGTTCTCCGTGGTATCCGGTAGCAGAGATTATTCCGCCGGTTTCTGTAAATAAAACTGATACATTCCGGAAAACAGCTGCGGATTATTTTGCTCCAGTGCATGCCATTCTTCATGACTCATCTGTGCCGCTGTCTTGCCGGCGATGGCCAGTAATTCATTGGCACCAGGCGGCGCCAGCATGCCCAGCCACTGCAGTCCGCTGGCGGCATAAAATGCCGGCAGATCCAGCACATCAAAGGTATGTTCCTGGCGGTGGAACAGCAGGTCGCGGCAGGCACTCAGGCTGTAGAAATCCGGTGAATTATAAATGTCAGACCAGTCTCCCTGCAGCTGATTCTGCAACAGTGCCTCGCGCACAAGACGCATATCCTGTGCTTTTGACGGCAGACTCTTGCCCATAAGCTGGCGTAATAATGATATCTGCTGCCGTGCAGTGGTGCTGTACAGCGCGATTTTAATAACACCGCCCGGCTTCAGTAATGCAGCCAAGGCCTGCAGGCCCTGTCGCGGGTCTTCCATATGATGGAGGACTCCGGAGCATTCAATGATATCAAAATCCTGCTGCAGTTCGCCGAGGTTCAGAATATCGCCCTGAATAAAGCGGATGTCGCGTGTGTTGCGTTTGCGTGCCTGTAATGCGGCGTACGCCAGGGCGGTATCACTGAGATCGACCGCAGTCACCTGCATGGGGGCGAAATAGTGGGCTAAACGTATGGCGTGGCGTCCGGTACCACAACCGGCAACCAGAACCCCGGGCGCGGGAGCGAGAGCCGATAAGTCCGCCTGAGGGAATACGGCCTGCAGAGACTGGCGGTAATTGGCGGGCTGGTTATAGCCAATATCGGTCCAGCGCGGGTAGGGGTTTTCGTTATATTGTTCGCGCACGGCGGCGGAAACGCTGTCACCTGAGCTGGTCAGTGAAGAAACGTTTTTTCTGGCTTGCTGTAAATCGGCAGAGGCTTTTACGGTGTCGGCAATCAGAGGGTAGCGCTGCCAGTCCATAGAAGTATCGTGCAGCTGGTTGACGAACTGACACTGCGCCAGTGGTTTGTACATCAGCACCAGAGTGAGTGCGGGGCTGATATCATCAGCGCCGGCGTTATCAAGCCTGAGAATTTTGCTGACCAGGTTTTCCAGCTGCTCGGTCAGTTGCTGTTCCTGAGCGTCAATGTACCAGACACCTTCATTTAATTGCGTCTGGGCGGCCAGCGCGGTGACAAACGGCAGCAGGCTGTTTTTGATGGACAGGCTTTTGCTGCAGCTGAGCAGCAGCGACTGGCGCAGAGTGATCAGCAGCCGCTCCATGATGGGGTCACAGAAATAAAAGCGCTGCAGTGACTTCAACAGTAAGGGATCACTGATGATATCGTCAAAATTCAGCGGGCAACCGGATTCGGTCAGGCGCAGCTTATGTTTCAGCAGTGAGGTCGTCAGTGACCGCAGCTGACTGTAATCCACATCCTGGAAATCAAGGTAACGCAGCAGATCCTGCTCAAGCTCTTCAGCATAGAAGTCTGCTACCACACTGGATGCTGATTCAAACAGTTTGCTGCGCAGCTGTTTGTTATCAGACTGGGTTTTAATCAGCTCCCGGTAGTGGCGGAAGGCTTCGACATAATCGCCCTGTAATAGGCGTGTATGCGCCAGCCAGGTATATGACTTGGTTGCCACCCGTGAAATGCGCGCAGACTGTTCAAAGTATTCCGCTGCACTGTCCAGCTGATTGCGTGCCAGTGCCAGCTGGCCGGCACTGTAAAGAAGAGAAACACTGTCAGGTTTCAGGGCCAGACCTTCATTAAGCCAGTTGGCAGCCTCTTCCAAGTGACCGCGCTGCATATCAATGCGAGCCATCAGGTTCAGGCCGGTTAGATAGTCAGGCTTCAGCAGATACGCCTGACGGGCAACCGTCGCCGCTTCCTGCAACAGGGTCCGGTCGCCGGACTGCTGCGCTGAGCCGTACAGTTTGCTGGCGATATCAAACAGGCGGCGGTATTCGCTACCGGTCTGGCGCCTTTCTGCGGTTTTTAGCTGTGCACTGGCCATGGTAGCCTCGGGTGTACAAAATGTGTTCAGAGGCTGATAAGCAGTTACTGTGCCATTTCTTAAGTCTTTGATTAATAAGTATTTTATTTCAAATATAACAGCGGCAAAGGCGGTCTTTATTTGCCGCAGCGGTTGCCAGTTGCCACTCTGGTAGCAAGCAGTTGAGCAAAAATCGGTAACCGGCCCTAAAGATTCCGCGCGCCATGCCGTCATACTAAGAACAACAGAACATTCTGCAGGAGACTGGTATGTACAACAGAGGTGCCAAGCAATATCAGCAGGTCAACGTCACGTCGGAGGTACTGGACGCCGATCCCCACCGTCTGATACAGCTATTGCTGGAAGCGGCGCTGACGCGTATGTCGCAGGCCAAAGGTGCGATCGAAAGGAAAGACTACGAAGAAAAAGCCAGTTTGCTTGGCCGGGTCGATGCCATTATAGAAAGCCTGCAGGGCAGCCTGGATCACGATGCCGGCGGTGATGTATCCCGTAATCTGGAAAGCCTGTATGACTATATGACACGGCGACTGGTAACCGCCACCGCGCAGAACGATACCCGTATTATTGATGAGGTTATGGGTCTGATGTTGCAGGTAAAAGAGGGCTGGGACGGTATTCGCGAGGAATATCTGAAAAGTCTTGGTTCCGCCGGAAATACAGCGCCGGGCAGTGGGGCAGAAAATGCCGGTCGTCTGAGCAGTCATATTTCCGCCTGAATTTTATCCTTTTTTCCCCTCCTTTTTGACAGAATGAGGCCCTGACGGGCCTCTTCTGGTATTGTCTTTTAACGACATTTTCATATATAAAAGCCCGGCAGGCATAGTATTTGCTGACTATGTCTTTTTTAACGTCAGAAGTTTGACTTGCGGTGATTTAGGTACTTAACTGGTTGAGCAGTCGTCAACGAACTGGCGGAATCAGATAACAGGCTGCCGCTGCGGGCATACCTTGAAGGGGAAGGAAGGCTAACCACTATGTGGAGAGAAATTAAAGTTCTGTTGGTGGACGACGACGAGCAGCGTCGCCACGATATGAAAGTCATTCTCGATTTTCTCGGCGAAGAGGCCATCGTCGCCGGTACCACAGACTGGCGTCGCGAAGCCGAAGGTAAAATAGAAGACAGCACAGAAATCAGTGCTGTTTTTTTAGGTGACAGTCATTCGTTAGCATTGGGGGATGTGATCGAAGGTCTGCTGAGCTGGGATAAAGGCATCCCGCTTCTGTATATGGGCGACAGTGGCCTGCCGGAAACGCTGGCAGAACCCGTGCGCCGGGCGTTGCTGGCCAATGTCGAAATGCCCCCGAGCTATAATAAATTACTGGATAGCCTGCATCGTTGTCAGGTCTATCGTGAACAGTACACCCATAACCGCAGCCGCGGTGAGCGCCGTGAAGTACAGTTATTCCGCAGCCTGGTAGGAACCAGCCGTCAGATACAGCATGTGCGTGAGCTTATCATGCAGGTGGCCGATAAAGACGTCAGTGTTATGATTCAGGGCGAATCAGGCACAGGCAAAGAAGTGGTTGCCCGTAATCTGCATTATCATTCCCATCGTCGCGCCAAACCCTTCGTTCCCGTCAATTGCGGCGCCATTCCGGCAGAGCTGCTGGAAAGTGAACTTTTTGGTCATGAGAAAGGCGCTTTTACCGGCGCCATTAACAGTCGTCCGGGGCGTTTCGAAATGGCCGAAGGCGGGACACTGTTTCTGGATGAAATCGGCGATATGCCATTGAATATGCAGGTGAAAATTCTGCGTGTATTGCAGGAACATACTTTTGAGCGCGTAGGCAGCAATAAAACCATTAATGCTAATGTAAGGATTATCGCCGCGACGCATAAAAATCTGGAAAAGATGATCGAAGACGGCACATTCCGTGAAGATCTCTATTATCGCCTCAACGTATTCCCCATCGATATGCCATCACTGCGTGAGCGTGTTGAAGACCTGCCGCTGCTGCTCAACGAATTAATTTCGCGCCTGGAAAATGAAAAACGTGGCTCCATCCGGTTTAACTCGGCGGCTATTATGTCCCTCTGCCGTCATGACTGGCACGGCAATGTCCGTGAACTGGCCAACCTTGTTGAACGGCTGGCGATTTTACATCCGTACGGCGTAATCGGAGTGAATGAGTTACCGAAAAAATTCCGCCATGTGGATGATAACGATGAAAGTAATCCGGTGCCTGTGGTAACCGATGTAAATCCGGTTGATGGTCTGGCCGGTATTGATTCACCCGCGTTATTGCCGGTGAATGGTCTGGATCTGAAAGAATATCTGCAGGATCTTGAATGTTCCCTGATCCAGCAGGCACTGGATGATGCTAACGGGGTGGTCGCCCGCGCGGCTGAGAAACTGAATATCCGCCGTACCACTCTGGTGGAAAAAATGCGGAAATATAATTTAGGCCGTAAAGAAAAAGATTTTGCCTGAATCAATATGGCGACCCTGTTAGCCGATCAGAAAGCCGCCTTGTGCGGCTTTTTTGATTCTTATTACCTTCCTTTATCCCTTTGATCATCACGGCTTACAAATAATTGACTCCTTTCTTTATTTTTCGCGCTAAAAAACATGCATGCTAATTGCTCAATCACTGATCAGGTAAGTTTTATGCCGGAATTCCGGCAAATCTGATGAGGTGGCTATGGCCGATTCCGCTCTGAAACAATTGGACTACCCCAGTACTTCCGGCTCTTCAGAAGACCGGCAGGGTCTGCGTGAAGCCTTTGTAATGTTTAATGAGATGTCCCGGAAGCTCACCGATTCGTACGAGTTTCTGGAAAACAGAGTCGAAGAACTCAGTGGGGAATTAGCCAGTGTTTCTGCCCAGCGTATGCAGGAAATGGCGGAGAAAGAGCGTCTGGCAGACCGCCTGGAGAGCTTATTACAGTTACTGCCGGCGGCGGTACTGGTTCTCGATCAGTTCGGTTGTGTGCGTCAGAGTAACCGTGCGGCTGATGACCTGCTGCTGCCGTTAATTGCAACCGATTCATTAGCAGGGCAGCGCTGGCGTCAGCTTATTCAGAAATGTTTTAAACCACGTCTGGATGATGGTCATGAAATTTCTCTGGTTGACGGGCGCCGTGTTCAGGTGCGGACGGCAGCCATGACGAATGAACCCGGCCAGGTCATTCTGCTCACCGATATGACCGAAACCCGCAAGCTTCAGGCGCAGCTCAGTCAGCATGAACGTTTGTCTGCGATGGGGAAAATGGTCGCTTCTCTGGCGCATCAGATCCGTACGCCTCTGGCCGCCGCGACGTTGTATGCCGGTCATTTATCCAGTGAGCATCTTGATGACAACAGTCGTACCCGCTTTGCCGGAAAACTTCAGGAGCGTCTGCGCCATCTGGAAAATCAGGTGCGGGATATGCTCATCTTTGCCCGGGGCGAAGCGCCGCTGAATGATGAAATATCCATGGCTGAATTGGTGCAGGGAATTTCAGACGCCATGGAAGTACCACTGCAGAACAGTCAGAGTCACTGTCAGATCGTCAATGAAATACCACAGCAACGCCTGATCTGTAACCGTGATGCACTGATCAGCGCTGTTATGAATCTGATAAATAACGCCATTGAATCGTCAGCCGGATCGGTTGACCTGACCCTTCATGTCAGTGCGCTGTCCGGTGCGCGCATCAGTCTCGTCATCAGCGACAATGGCCCCGGCATGACAGACGAGCAGAAAACAAAAATTCTTGAGCCTTTTTATACCACAAAGGCTAACGGAACCGGCCTCGGGCTGGCGGTTGTACAGGCCGTTGCGCGGGCTCATAAAGCGGAATTTCACCTGACAGACAGTCCCTCCGGCGGTGTGTCAGCTCAATTTATTTTACCGGTTAACTGACCTCCATGGTTTCAGTAACGGAAGTCAGAAAGGAGAGAAATATGCGTCTTTTAGTTGTTGAGGATGATCCGCGTCTGCGTGAAGCCATCGTGGATACTCTGATGATGAAAGGGCATGAAGTCTGTGAAGCCGCCAACGGTGTGGATGCGATGGCGATCGTCAGTGCTCAGTCGCTTGATCTGGTCCTGTCCGACATTAATATGCCCGGCATGGATGGACTGGAACTGCTGGATAATATTAAAACCGCCCATCCCTGGTTGCCGGTTGTGCTGATGACGGCGTATGGCGATGTCGGGCAGGCAGTCAAAGCCATGCAGCGTGGTGCCAATGATTATCTGATGAAACCATTTGAGCTGCCGGAGCTGGATAAAATTCTTCAGCAGTTTAATCAGGCTCAGCCACAGGAAACACAGGACATTTCTGAGCCTGTGTGTGAAGCCATTGCTTCCCGACAGCTGTTTCAGTTAGCTGAACGCGTGGCGCAGACCGACTCCACGGTACTGATCAGTGGTGAGAGTGGTACAGGTAAAGAAGTGCTGGCACGTTATATTCATCAGAACTCCACCCGCCGGATGCAGCCCTTTATTGCGATTAATTGTGCCGCCATTCCGGAAAATATGCTGGAAGCCATGTTGTTCGGTTATGAAAAAGGTGCCTTCACCGGTGCTTATAATGCAATGCCGGGTAAATTTGAGCAGGCGGACGGTGGTACTCTGTTACTGGATGAAATAACAGAAATGGACCTTGGCCTGCAGGCTAAATTATTACGGGTGCTGCAGGAGCGTCAGGTGGAGCGGCTTGGCGGTAAAAAAGTACTGGATCTGGATGTCCGTATTATTGCGACCACCAACCGTGACCTGGCTGAATATGTCGCCGATGGTCAGTTCCGTGAAGACCTTTACTATCGTTTAAGTGTATTCCCGCTTCACTGGTTACCTCTGCGCGACCGTAAAGAAGATATTCTGCCACTGGCCCGGCGCCTGCTGGCTCACCATGCCGGTAAAATGAAACGGCCGGTGCCGTCACTGGCTGCGGATGCGGAGCAGCGGCTGATCAGCCATGCCTGGCCGGGTAATGTCCGTGAGCTGGATAACACCATGCAGCGGGCATTGATCATTCAGTCAGGGCCGCAATTGTTTTCCAGTGATTTTATTCTGACGCCCGTTCCGAAAAACCGTCAGGCCGACGTGCCACAGGATATGAGTGCCGCGCTGCAGGAATCGGACAAAGCGTTGGGCAATGATTTAAAAAACCGCGAAGTCGAACTCATCGTCAAAGCTCTGAAAGAAGAGCCGAGCCGTAAAGAGGCTGCTGACCGGCTGGGCATCAGCCCGCGCACACTGCGGTATAAGATGGCACGTCTGCGAGATGACGGTATCGATGTAGAGGCCATGATCGCCTGACGCTGGCGGCTTTCAATGTTTCCCTTCTTGGCGCCTTTTTCAGGCGCTTTTTTTTGACGTAATAAAAAGGAATTAAGCGCAATAAATTGGCAAGCCCCTTGCAGAGTCAGAAAGTAATGCAATAAACCCGGCGCAAAGCGTCAATATTCCGGGCTTTTACGCCCAGGCCGAGGGGAAGATTATGGTTGATCGTGTCGATATTAATTCCGTGCTAATGCAGATGCGTCAGGTGAAGTCTCAGTTACGTGAGCAACAGCCGGCAGCCATCAATACCGAAACACGCACCGGGCTTGCTGATAAAGTCCAGAAGCTCAGTGAGCAACAGGCGACGGAAGCCATCACCGGCGATAACAGCGTGCCGGATTTTCAGACCATGTTTAAAAATGCCATTGATACGGTCAATACCCATCAGAAAACATCGGCCGAGCTGGCGACCCGCTTTGAACAGGGAGACCCATCGGTGGATCTGCCGGAAGTTATGATTGCCATGCAGAAATCCAGCGTGTCTTTTCAGGCGATGACGCAGGTCCGTAATAAGCTGGTCGAGGCTTATAAAGAAGTTATGAATATGCCGGTGTAACAGGTAAAAGATTATGGAAAATGCTCCCGCTGAAACGACCGCCGGCGCTGCCCCGCCAGACACAGAGCTGCCTGCGGAATCTTCACTGAATGGTGAGGAAGGTGGTCATCCGGTACTGGCCGGCTTTAACCGCTTATCCATCGTCCGTCAGATTGCTGTCATTGGTGGTATTGCCTTAGTCATTGCTTTGTCCATAGCCATTCTGCTGTGGTCCCAGGAACCGACCTATAAGCCGCTGGTGCATCGTCTGCAGGATCACAATGCACAGGACATTATTGAAATCCTGCAGCAGGAAGGCATTAACTTCGAAATTGATCCTGGCAGTCAGATTCTGATGGTGGAAGCCAGTGATCTGCACGAAGCGCGGATGAAACTCGCTGCAGCCAGTCTGATCGATGACAAAACCGTGGGGCTCGAAGTGCTTGATCAGGACAATACCCTGGGCACCAGCCAGTTTATTGAAAACGCACGTTATCGCCGTGGTCTTGAAGGCGAACTGGCGCGCACCATTGCCAGCGTTAAAGCCGTACGTAATTCACGGGTGCACCTGGCGCTGCCCAAGCAGTCTGTGTTTGTACGGGACCACCGCAAGCCCAGAGCGTCCGTGTTTGTCGAATTATATGCCGGGCAGGATTTGTCCCGTGATCAGGTCGAAGCCATCGTTAACCTGGTGGCGTCCAGCGTTGCAGAAATGGAACGCTCCGATGTGTCCGTTGTTGATCAGTTTGGTAATTTATTGTCTAAACTGGAAGCAGAAGACAGCACTGAAATGGTGGCGCATAAGCAGCTGGAATATTCTGAAAAGGTTGAAGCAGGCATTGCTCAGGCCGTCAATAATATTCTTAAACCTGTGCTGGGACAGGACAATTACAAAGCGGAAGTCTCGGCGGACGTTGACTTTACCGTACAGGAACAGAGTGAAGAGCTTTACAATCCGGATCTGATTGCCCTGCGCAGTGAGCAGCTGGTCGATGAAGAAAACGCGGATCAGGCGAATGGCGGTATTCCGGGCGCCTTGTCCAACCAGCCACCACCGGCGGCAACAGCACCGGAGGAAGCGGCCGGCGGTGGTCAGGGTGGTGGCACGGTCAGCCGTCGTTCGGAAGCTACACGGAATTATGAAGTCGATCGTACGTTAAGTTACAAACAGCAACAGGTCGGTCGTATACGCCGTCTGACTGTCGCAGTTGTCGTAAATGACAGGGCTTCACTGAACGAAGACGGCGACACGGTTTATACGCCGTGGGAAGATGCTGATTTACAGCGTCTGGAAGTGCTGGTCAAAGACGCAGTGGGATTTAACGCCGCCCGTGGCGACAGTGTGAATGTTATTAACTCACCGTTTATGGGTAAAGGTGAGCTGGAACTGGGCGATCCGGATTTCTGGACACAACCCTGGTTCTGGGAAATTATGAAGCAGGTACTGGCTGGTCTGTTTATTCTGGTGCTGATTTTCGGCGTCATCCGGCCAACCATTAAAAGTATTGCTAACCGTGGCCGGGATGAGGCATCCGTATTACTGGATGAACTGGAAGACGCCGAGGCTGGCCTGGACGATGATAAAGTGACTCTGGCGGGTATGGATGATTTCCTGTTACCCGGTGCTTCAGAAAGTTTTGAACGTCAGCTGGATGCGCTGAAAGGGCTCATCGCTGAAGATCCGGCCAGGGTAGCCAATCTGGTTATACAATGGGTGAACGAAGACAATGGCGGAAGATGATAACGCTGGCAACGAGCTCTCCAAACTGAATCGGCTGGAACGTTCAGCCATTCTGTTAATGACGCTCGGTGAAAAAGACGCCGCTGAAATTCTTAAGCACATGGGGCCGAAAGAAGTTCAGAAAGTCGGTACTGCCATGGCGACGCTGGCGAATGTCAACCAGACTCAGGTTGAAGGCGTGGTGGCAGAATTTTTAGAAGCCGTTGGCGGACAGACCGGTATGGGGCTGGGGTCGGATGATTACATCCGCAATATGCTCACCCAGGCGCTTGGTAATGATAAAGCCGGGGCGCTGATCGACCGTATTCTGCTGGGCGGTAATACCACCGGGCTCGATTCACTTAAGTGGATGGAGTCAAGGCAGGTTGCTGATTTAATCCGCCACGAACACCCTCAGATTCAGGCCATTGTGGTGTCTTATCTTGATGCCGACCAGTCGGCTGAAATTCTTTCCAATTTCCCGGAAAAAGTACGTCTTGATATTGTTATGCGGGTCGCGGCACTCGAAGCGGTCCAGCCTGCTGCATTGCAGGAGCTGAACGATATTCTTGAGCGTCAGTTCTCTGGCAAAGGCGGCGCCCAGACCACCAGTATGGGTGGTGTTAAAGTGGCTGCTAATATCGTTAACTTTGTTGACAGCACCATGGCGGCGGACCTGCTTGAACAGATTAAAGAAGTGGATGAGGACCTGGGTATTCAGATTCAGGATCTTATGTTCGTATTCGATAATCTGGTGGATGTTGATGACCGCGGTATTCAGAGTTTGTTGCGCGAAGTCTCGACCGATCTGCTGGTCGTCGCCCTGAAAGGTGCTGACCCGACAGTGCAGGAAAAAATATTCAAAAATATGTCCAAACGTGCAGCCGAACTGCTGCGTGATGATCTTGAAGCCAAAGGGCCGGTTAAAGTCAGTGAGGTGGAAGCATCGCAGAAAGAAATTCTTACCATTGCCCGGCGTCTGGCCGATGCCGGCGAAATTGTACTGGGCGGCGGTGGCGAGGCCATGATGTAACATGACAGGAATCCGTCAGCCCCATCACTTTCATCCGATTCACGAAAAAGACGTTGAAAATAAAGAAGACGTCAAACCCTGGCGTCTGCCTTTCTGGACGGAACCTCCGGCCTGGCTGATCGAAAAAGAAAAAAAAGAACACGCTGAACAGCAACAGGCAAACGAAGAAGAAACGCCTGAACAGGTGGATCTGCCTACCGCCGAAGAGCTTGAGAATATCCGTCGCGAAGCATACAACGCCGGGCTGGAGCAGGGGCTGGTGGAAGGCCGGCAGCAGGGGCATAAGGAAGGCTATGACGCCGGTCATAAAGAAAGTTATGACGCAGGGTTCACCGCCGGTAAACGCGACGGCCAGAAACAAGGCCAGGAAGAGGGAAAAGCACTCGGTCTGCGTCAGGGTCAGGCGGATATCAATAATACGGTTCAGCGCCTTACCCGTGTCATGCGGCAACTGCAATCCACGCTGAATGAGCGCGATGAGGCGCTGCCGGAAGTACTGGCCGCCATGGTCGCCGGTATGTGTGAACAGGTACTGCAGACAGAACTGCACAATGGTGCGCGTAATATATATCGCTATGTGCGTCACGCACTGGATGAACTGCCTGCCGGTGAAAAACATATTCAGGTGTTTATCGGGGCGGATGATGCCATTCACCTGCAGAACAGTCTGGATATCAGCGGCGACGATATTCACTACAGTGTTGATGATAAACTGGCGGCAGGCGAATGCCGGGTCGAAAGCGAACACTCTCTGGTGGAATACTCCACCGGCGAACATCTTAATCAGCTGCTGGAACGGGTGCTGCCTATGCTGATGCATCAGGCGGCCACGTTTCCGGATGAAGCGGAACAGAACCAGATTCATCAGCAGGACACACCGGCAGCAGACGACTATGTCAGTGAGGTGGCTGCCGGGGTTGAATCGCAGACGACAGAACAGTCATCAGCTGAGCCTGTGGTTGATGATGCAGCCGCCACCGAAGTGCTCAGCCGGGCGGACAATATAGAATCTGAAAGCCAGCCTGCTGACAGCGCCGCAGAGGATGATAAAAAGGCCACGGATCAGGACCCGCGCCATGAGCCTGAGTGAGCGCTGGGCTGCAGTACTGACGGAGTCCAAACCCTATCAGCCCAGAGTGGCTGGCAAACTGGTCCGTATGGTTGGACTGACACTGGAAGCCATTGGCCTGAACGTGCGTGTGGGTGACCGCTGTATGGTGGAACGCAACCATGGCGGAGACATTGAAGCCGAAGTCGTCGGCTTTGATGGCCAGCGCATTTTCCTGATGCCGATAGAGCAGATGGATGGATTACGTCCCGGAGCCCGTGTCTGGCCGCTGACCGTGGCTGCTGATGTCCCTGTGGGCCATGGACTGCTGGGCCGCATTCTTGACGGCACCGGGCGTCCGCTTGATCAGAAAGGCCCGTTACAGAATATCGATCAGGGCAACCTCCAGGGGCAGACCATTAACCCACTGCACCGTGCGCCCATTCGTGAACCGCTGGATGTTGGTATCCGCGCCATTAATGCCATGCTCACCGTCGGGCGTGGACAGCGCATCGGTTTGTTTGCCGGTTCCGGGGTGGGGAAAAGTGTGCTGCTCGGCATGATGACGCGTTTTACCAATGCGGACGTCGTGGTCGTCGGCCTGATAGGCGAGCGTGGCCGCGAAGTAAAAGAATTCATTGACGAAATTCTCGGTGAAGAAGGCCTGCAGCGTTCGGTGGTGGTGGCATCGCCGGCCGATGACTCGCCCCTGATGCGCTTAAGGGCGGCCCAATACTGCACCTCCATCGCTGAGTATTTCCGTGATCAGGGGCAAAACGTACTGTTGTTAATGGATTCTTTAACCCGTTATGCCCAGGCTCAGCGTGAAATTGCGCTGGCCGTGGGCGAGCCGCCGGCAACCAAAGGTTATCCGCCGTCGGTATTTAATAAGTTACCGAAACTGGTGGAGCGCACCGGGAATGGTCCCCAGGGGGGCGGCTCGATCACCGCGTTTTACACGGTACTCAGCGAAGGCGACGATATGCAGGACCCGGTGGCGGATGCCAGCCGGGCGATTCTCGACGGCCATATTGTTCTGTCGCGTAAATTAGCGGAAGAAGGGCATTATCCGGCCATTGATGTGGAAGCCTCCGTCAGCCGGGTAATGCCTCAGATCGTCAGTGATGACTGGTTACGCAAAGCGCAGCTGTGTAAACAGCTGCTGTCCCATTACCGGCAGAATCAGGATCTGGTGGCCGTCGGTGCGTACCAGGCCGGCACCGATAACGTGCTGGATCTGGCCATGGACCGGTTGCCGAAAATAAAAGCCATGTTGCGCCAGGGGCTGAACGAAGGCGCAGATCTGCAGGCCAGTGAAGCAGGCCTCAATGAACTCTTCCCGGTTCCGGCGCAGGGAAACGCTAAATGACCCGCCAGCATCCCCGTGCCCGGCGTCTTCAGGTTGTGCTGGACCTGACAGAAAGGGAAGAGCAGCAGGCACTGCAGCAATGGGGCGAATTGCAGCAGCGTCTGGCGCAGGAGCAGGAGCAGCGCCAGCAGTTACAGCTGTACAGTCAGGAATATCAACAGAAGATATCCTCTCCCTCTCCGGCGCCATTGGGCGCCGGGCAGATTCACAATACCCTCGGGTTTATTGGTCAGATTGACCAGGCGATTGACGCTCAGCAGCAGCAGATTGCATTACTGAAACAACAGGCGGATGCGGCACAAAAGCAATATCTGGCCGTCCACGGGAAAGCCAAAGCTTTACAGGATCTGATTGAGCGGCTGGAAAAAGAAGCTGCTTTGCAGGCCGATAAAGAAGCTCAGAAACAATCCGATGAATGGGCCAGCCGGGCCGCGGCACTATCAGGCCGGCGTTCATTCTGAATTAATCTACTACTTTCTTCTTACAACCTCTCTTCACGACCCTGTGTGACAAATAGTTACACAACTATCAATACAATGTTTTCTCTAGCGGCCCTTAAATCTGCGTCTAGTCTTAGAGTCATAGTCAGGCTGACCGGGACTGTATATGACAGACACAATTACCATCGATTGCGGCCAACGTCTGAGTATTGATCAGGCGGAAGCATTATTCAGCGAAGCAGAAAAATCGGTACATCACGGTGGTGAAATAACACTGGATGCTTCCGCCGTACAGTTCTGTGATACCGCCGGGTTGCAACTGCTGCTGTCGCTGCAGATTACACTGGAAAAAACCGGCCACCGTATTCACTGGCACAGCCTATCCGATGCGGTACGTGAAACCGCCGGCTATCTTGGTTTAAGCCGTGCCTTACATATTACTGATAATACCGAGCATTAATAAGCAACAGGAGTGACTGATATGGCAAGCATTTTAGCTGTTGATGATTCTGCATCCATGCGTCAGATGGTGTCTTTTACCTTACGGGGCGCCGGCCATGATGTTCAGGAAGCATCGGATGGCGTGGAAGCACTTAAGTTGGCAAGCCAGAAAAAATACGATCTGGTTCTGTCCGACGTCAATATGCCAAATATGAATGGAATTGAACTGGTTAAGGAATTACGCGCACTGGCCGATTATAAGTTTGTACCTGTACTGATGCTGACCACCGAATCAGCCGGTGATATGAAAACACAGGGCAAGCAGGCGGGTGCCACTGGCTGGATTGTTAAACCTTTTAATCCGGACCAGTTACTGGGAACCATAAAGCGCGTACTGGGGTAATGCTATGAGCATCGATCTTTCACAATTTCATCAGGTTTTTTTCGAAGAAAGTTTCGAAGGACTGGATGTCATGGAAAGTCAGCTCCTTGAGCTGATTCCGGAAGAGGTTGATGCCGAAACCGTCAACACCATATTCCGTGCTGCGCATTCTATATAAAGGCGGTGCCGGCACCTTTGGTTTTATGCAGGTATCGAATTTTACCCATGTAGTGGAAACCTTACTGGATGAAATCCGCTCTGAAACCCGGCAGATGACAACGCGTTATGTCGACCTTTTCCTGCAATCGGTCGACTGTCTGCGAGCTATGCTGACCAGTTTACAGAGCGGAGAAGAACCGGATTCTGAACGGGCAGCCGGGTTGAAAAGCGAATTCGAAGCCATCCTTAAAGGTGATAGCACAGAAACACAATCTGATGCGGCAGAGGCGGACGTCAGTGGCGTAACGGCGGCGACCGGCTGGCGGATTACTTTTGTACCGGCGGAAGATATTCTGCAGACCGGTAATGATCCGTTTCGCATGTTCCGTGAATTACAGGAACTGGTGGGTGACGATAATCTGGACGTTTATCCACAAATACAGCGCGTGCCTGAACTCAGCAGCCTGACACCGGAGCTCTGTTATTTAAGCTGGGTTCTGGAAGTAACCTGCGACGTGGATAAAGCATCGGTTGAAAGTGTGTTCGAATGGGTAGCCGATGAATGCGAGATCAGTATCGAACCATTGAGTACTTCGGCATTAGCTGAATCCGTTGATGAGCCTGCTGTGGCGGGGCCGGCAGATTCAGAAAAAGATTCAGACAGTCAGTCTGAACAGAACAATGAAGATACTCTGGCGGTACCGCAACAGGTACCACAGCAGGTGACAGAAGCCGTGAACGCGGCGAATGCCACTACCGCTGCGGTTGCTAATAAAGCCCGTAAAACACAGCAGAAATCCTCAGAACCATCCTCCATCCGGGTCTCGATCGATAAAGTCGACAGCCTGATTAATATGGTCGGTGAGCTGGTCATTACTCAATCCATGCTCGGTCAGTTAGGCCAGGACTTTGACATGGGACGCCTGGCCCGTTTACAGGAAGGCTTATCACAGCTTGAGCAGAATACCCGTGAGCTGCAGGAAAGTGTGATGAAAATCCGCATGATGCCGATCAGCTTTGCTTTCAGCCGTTTTCCGCGGCTGGTACGCGATCTTGGCAGTCAGCTGGATAAAAAAGTTAACCTGGTGATGCTGGGAGAAAATACAGAGCTTGATAAAACTGTGATGGAAAAAATCGGAGATCCGCTGGTTCACCTGGTACGGAACTCTATGGATCACGGTCTGGAAACCACCGAAAAACGTCGTGCAGCAGGCAAATCAGAGCAGGGGACGATTACCTTAAATGCCTATCACCAGGGTGGCAATATCGTCATTGAAGTGAAAGACGATGGTGCAGGTCTGAACGAAGAACGAATTCTGGCCAAAGCGCGCAGTAATAAACTGGTCGCTGACAATGTTGAACTGAGCAAAGAAGAAATACATCAGCTGATATTTATGCCCGGCTTCTCGACCGCCGATGTGGTCAGCGATATTTCCGGACGTGGCGTTGGCATGGATGTGGTCCGCCGTAATATTAATGAGCTGAATGGCACGATTGAGGTGACATCAAGCCGTGGTGAAGGGTCAACTTTTACAATCCGGCTGCCTCTGACGCTGGCGATTCTCGACGGCCAGCTCGTCAAAGTGAAAGATGAAACCTATATTTTCCCTCTCGTGTCGATTGTGGAATCCATACAGTTGCAGAAACTGTCTCTCAATCATATCACCGGCAGTCAGTACGTCATGAAATTACGCGATGAGTACATTCCCATCGTACGCCTGGATGAACTGTTTGGTCTGCGCCGGCATGATGAAGAATTGGATAATCCTATGCTGGTCGTGGTGGAAGGTGATACGGAAAAGATTGGCATCGTGGTGGACGATCTGCTGGGCCAGCAACAGGTTGTTATCAAAAGCCTGGAACAGAACTATCAACGGGTTAACGGCATTTCGGGAGCGACTATTCTGGGCGATGGTACGGTTGCCCTGATTATTGATATTTCCAATATCGGCAAGAATATCGATTCCGTGAAAAAAATAACATCTTCGGATCAGGCAGCGTAGGGTGAATTCATGAATTCAGCAGAATCCGTCAGTGAGTCGGTCAACAGTCATGAACAACAGTATCTGACGTTTATGATGGCCGATGAAGAATACGGTGTGGATATTCTGGCCGTTCAGGAAATACGTGGTTGGGAAGAAGCTACCATGATTCCTAACGCACCTGAGTATATCCGTGGCGTGATTAATCTGCGCGGCACCATTGTTCCTATTATGGACCTGAGAATCCGCTTTGGTCTTAAGCAGGTGGAATACAGTCCGGTGACGGTGGTGATCATACTGAAAGTAGAAAACACCAACGGAGAACGGGTAATGGGTATTGTTGTTGATGCCGTATCCGATGTGTACACCATCTCAGATGAATCGACCCGCCGGCCACCGGAACTAACGGAAGATAAAAACTCAGGCTTTATCAAAGGCCTGGTCAATGTCAATGAAAAGATGGTCATTCTTCTTGATGTTAACGAGCTTCTCAGTATTCCGGGAAGCCTTAGAAATGTTGGCCACATAACAGAATAAATATCACTGCATTCGGCAGAGAGACTGCAGGAGAGGAGAAGGTAATGAGCATTTTTAACGGTTTTCTGGGTTCAGGCCGGAGTCAGCGCGAAAAAGAACTGGAATCGGTTATGACCGCACTCGATCTGAGCATGGCGCGTATCGAGTTTTCCATGGACGGTATTATTCTGGATGCCAATGAGAATTTCCTCAGTGTCATGGGGTATCGGCTGGATGAAGTTCAGGGCAAGCATCACCGTATGTTTGTGGATGCTGCTTATCGAGAAAGTGAAGAGTACAGCGATTTCTGGAATATCCTTAACCGTGGTAAGTTCCATCAGGCTGAGTATCAGCGTATTGGTAAAGGTGGCAAAGAAATCTGGATTCAGGCTTCTTATAATCCCATTCTGGATGAGCAGGGAAAACCTTATAAAGTCGTTAAGTTTGCCACAGATATAACTGATCGTGTTATGCGTGATCGTACTAACCAGGTCAATGCCGACGCCGCTGGTGCGCTTAAAGTATGTCAGGCCAATGTTATGTTGGCTGATAACGACATGAATATCGTCTATCTGAATGACAGTCTGAAAGAGATGCTGACTGACCGGGAAGCTTCCCTGAAGGAGGCGCTGCCATCGTTCAAGGTTAAAGATCTTATCGGTACTAACGTTGATACCTTTCATAAAAAACCAGAACATCAACGTAAGATGATTTCCTCTCTGACAGACCCATACAATACCATTCTGGATGTTGCCGGGCTGAAATTTTCATTGACTGCCACGCCCTGGGTTAATGCTTCAGGTGAGCGCATTGGTACTATTGTTGAGTGGGTTGATAAAACCGATGAAATGGCGCGCATCGCGGCTGAACGTGAAGAAGCCAATGCCAATGCCAGGGTTAAGCAGGCGCTGGACGTTGTAGAAACTAATGCCATGATCGCCGATAACGATTGCAATATTATTTATATGAACGAAGCCGTCACCAGTATGATGCGTGATGCTGAGTCTGACCTCAGAACTGATATTCCGGGTTTTGATGCTTCTTCTCTGTTGGGTAAGAATATTGATACATTCCATAAAAACCCGGCCCATCAGCGTTCAATGTTAAGTGCTTTGAGTACAACTTATAACACCGAAATTAATGTTGGTGGACGAACCTTTGCACTGACTGCGAACCCTATCTTTAATGACAGCAATGAGCGTATAGGGACTATTGTTGAATGGAAAGATCGTACACAGGAAGTATCGGCCGAACGGGAGATTGATCAGATCGTCGACGCTGCTGCTGCCGGTGACCTCTCCCGACGGATTGAAACAAAAGGTAAAGATGGATTTTTCCTTAAACTGGCCGACGGACTTAACCGCCTGTTAACTATCTCCGACAGTGTCGTCAGCGATACCATCCGGGTGTTCGATGCCCTGGCTCATGGTAATCTGACGCGCAAAATCGATGACGATTATCAGGGTGCGTTCGATAAGCTGAAGCAGGATGCCAACGCAACCGTTGATCGCCTGACAGAAATTATTACCAAAATACGCGAAGCTGCTTCCACGGTGTCCACCGGAGCCAGCGAAATAGCCCAGGGTAATGCTGATCTGAGTAAACGTACGGAATCACAGGCCTCCAGCCTGGAAGAAACGGCCTCCAGTATGGAGGAAATGACCAGTGCGGTGAAACAAACCAGTGAAAATTCAGTGCATGCCAATGAGCTTGCATCATCGGCCAAGCAAAAAGCGGAAACCGGTGGCGAAGTCGTGAGTAAAGCCGTGGTGGCCATGGATGAAATTAACGACGCCAGTAAGAAAATCGCTGACATTATTGGTGTGATTGATGAAATCGCCTTCCAGACCAATCTGCTCGCTCTGAATGCGGCGGTCGAAGCAGCCCGGGCGGGAGAGCAGGGGCGCGGTTTTGCCGTGGTGGCTGGTGAAGTCCGTAATCTGGCTCAGCGCTCGGCCGGAGCGGCGCGTGAGATTAAAGATCTGATCCGCGACAGTGTCGATAAAGTTGAGGCCGGTACCTCGCTGGTTAATGAATCCGGTAAAACACTGGGTGAAATTATTGACTCAGTCGATCGCGTATCGGCCATGATTCAGGAAATCAGTACAGCCGCCAGAGAGCAGTCGTCTGGTATTGAGCAGGTCAACAGCGCGGTGGCTCAAATGGATGAAATGACTCAGCAGAATGCCGCATTGGTGGAAGAAGCTTCCGCTGCCGGCGAAGCTATGGCTGAGCAGGCACAATCCATGATGCAGATGATGGAGTTCTTCAGTATCAATGAAGGACAGCGCGCTGCAGCACCGGTCGGTATGGCAAGTACCGCTGCTCCGGCGCCAGCCCCGGCGATGACCCATGGACAAAAGAACAGCGGCATCTCGGTCAGTTCTGACGACGATGATTGGGCAGAGTTCTGACAGGATCCTGCCTGACTTATGAGTTCTTTTGCCGAAAAGGAAGAACGTGAATTCCTGATGACGGATAAGGACTTCGACCAGATTTCTAAAATGGCCGGAGACCTGACAGGCATTGTGCTTGCCGAGCATAAGCGCAGTATGGTGTATTCCCGTATTGCTCGGCGGGTACGGGCGCTTGGTTTTTCGTCATTCCGGGAATATCTGACCTATCTGGATGCTAATCTGGATAAAGAGTCGACGGATTTTATTAATTCGCTGACGACGAACCTCACGTCTTTTTTCCGTGAATCACATCACTTCCGCTACCTCAAAGACGAACTACTACCGGCGCTGCGCTTTGCCCGCCGGGAGAGTAAGAAAATCCGTATCTGGTCAGCGGGCTCCTCCACCGGAATGGAAGCCTATTCCATTGCCATAACCATACGGGAAGCCGGCTTTCCATCCGACTGGGATATCAAAATACTGGCGACCGACCTTGATTCCAATGTATTGGACACCGGCCGCGCAGGTATTTATTCCATGAGCAATTCCGATGGACTGGAGCCGGCGGTTCTCAAAAAGTTTTTCCGGCAGAGTAAAGATGGCCGTTCAATTCAGGTAAAAGATGAGCTGAAAAACATGGTGCATTTCAAACGCCTGAATCTGCTCGAAGGATGGCCGATGAAAGGGCCGTTTGACATTGTTTTCTGTCGTAACGTGGTTATTTATTTTAATAAAGATACCCAGCGGGTTCTGTTCGAACGCATAGCTAATATTATGCCTGATGGTGCTCATCTGATGATAGGACACTCAGAAAACCTGTCAGGCATCAGCGGCCGTTTTGAATCCCTGGGTCAGACAATATACCGGAAGGTACGATGAGTATTCATGATGCACCACGGCCGGTTCAGCCACCGGTCAGCGCCGGCTTTGAACATGTTAACCGCTACTGGGATAACGTCCATAAAGTGTGGGCTGCCAAGATTTTGCCCGGCGAATTTTATGTTTCTACTCACGGTGAAATGATCGTCACGGTCCTGGGGTCCTGTATATCGGCCTGTGTGCGCGATCGTGTCCGGGGAATCGGGGGTATGAATCACTTTATGTTGCCGGAGCAGGGTGAACATTCATCCGATGTGTGGGGCAGTAACCCTACCACTCATGCCTCCCGCTACGGTAACTGGGCCATGGAATATCTGATTAATGAGATCCTGAAGCGCGGAGGCCGGCGCGAGAACCTGGAAGTGAAGCTCTTCGGCGGAGGCCAGATGATTGCCTCCATGACGGATATCGGTCAGCGCAATATTCTCTTTGCCTACAATTATCTCAGCAATGAAAAGCTGGAAATAGCAGCTTCCGATCTGGGCGATGAGTTTGCCCGTAAGGTTCTTTATTTCCCGGATACCGGATCTGCTAAGGTACGTCGTATCAAACAGCTGCAGAATGATACGATTATTCAGCGCGAAGTTGCATACCAGAAAGAAATGGCCAAACCCGCGGTATCTGATGCCGGCAGCATTGACCTGTTCTGAACTCTGGAGGTTAGCGACATGGAAAACAGGATTCGTCTGCTGATTGTCGACGACTCGATTCTGATCCGTAAAATGCTCAAAGAGGTATTTCAGTTTGCGGACGATATCGAGGTTGTGGGCATGGCGGCCGACCCATACATCGCCCGGGAAAAGATCAAACAGCTCAACCCGGACGTACTGACACTGGATGTTGAAATGCCCAAGATGAATGGTCTTCAGTTTTTGGGTAATCTGATGCGCCTGCGCCCCATGCCGGTGGTTATGGTCTCGACTCTGACCGAAGCCGGAGCGCCGGCAACACTGGATGCGCTGGAAATGGGAGCCGTCGATTATATCCCCAAACCAACGGCGCAGGATGAAGCCAGCTTCCGTAAGTTCGCCGACCGCCTGATTGAGAAAGTGCGTATGGCGGCGTCTGCCAGAGTGCAGCCAATCACGGGTAAAAAGACGCTCAACGTCAACCCTGTGCCTCAGCCCGACGTCGTATACTCCAGAATGATTGCGGTGGGTTCATCCACCGGCGGAACGGAGGCGATCCGTGAGTTGCTGAGCACAGTCCCTTCAACCTGTCCTGCGATCGTTATTACCCAACATATTCCGCCGGTATTCAGTGCATCACTGGCCACCCGGCTGGACCGTAACCTGGCCATGGAAGTCCGTGAGGCCTGTAACGGGCTGGAAGTCCGGCCCGGACGGGTGATTATTGCCCATGGTGATTTTCATCTGAAATTCCGCCGTGAAGGTCAGAAGCTGCTGTGCGTACTGGATGATTCTGAACGCATTAACCGCCATCGTCCGTCCGTTGAGGTCATGTTTGATTCGCTGGCGCAGGAGGTTGACAGTAAAAAGCTGGTGGCCGTGATGTTGACCGGTATGGGAACGGATGGTGCTCAGGCGATGAAACGTTTGCACGATGCGGGTGTCCCTGGATTAGCACAGGACGAGTCCAGTAGCGTAGTATGGGGAATGCCGAAAGCTGTGGTCGATCTCGGTGCCGCCGATCAGGTACTGCCACTCAGAAAAATGGCTGAAGCAATGCTGAAAGAAGCACGATAATCCGGTTGCAGAAATGACAATTCTGCACCATGTGCTAAAACTATAACAGTAACAGAAGTCAGGTCTGCCCCAGGCAGCTTTACTTACCGAAATCTATGGAGATCAATCGATGGGTGTACAAGCATCACTCGCAGGCGATGGACGGGAATTAACCATCAAAGTGGACGGGCGTTTTGATTTCAGTGCTCATCAGGATTTCCGTGATGCCTATGAAAATACAGCAGCGGATGTCAAAAGCTTTGTTGTTGATCTGGGTAAAACCTCATACCTGGACAGTTCTGCGCTGGGCATGCTGTTGCTGCTGCGGGACTTCGCCGGTGGTGATAATGCCAATGTTCAGATCGTGAACTGCAATCAGGACGTACGTAAAATTCTGACGATTTCCAATTTCGAACAGCTTTTCCAGATTCATTAAGATCTGAATGCCATGGACAGCATCAAAGTACTGATTGCGGATGATAATCAGATCGACAGGATGGTGCTGTCACGCATTGTCCGTAATCAGGGCTATCAGGTATTCGAAGCGGAAAACGGCTCACTGGCCGTTGCGGCATTTGAGCAGTATCAGCCCGATCTGGTTCTTATGGATGTAATGATGCCGGTGATGGACGGGCGTGAAGCAGCCCGTCATATCAAAGGCCTGGCGGGCGAAGACTTTGTTCCGGTTATTTTCCTTACCTCTCTGACCGATGCACAGAGTCTTGCCGATTGTCTGGCTTCCGGTGGCGATGATTTTCTCTCCAAACCTTATAACCACATTATTCTGCAGGCGAAAATTAACTCTTTTTATCGCATGCGGGAGATGAACCGCACACTGCAGAAACAGCGCGATACGATTGCCCAGAATAACGAACACCTGTTGCATGAGCAGCATGTAGCCAAAGCGGTTTTTGACAACGTTGCCCATGCCGGATGTCTTTCTTCACCGAATATACGCTATATGTTATCGCCTCTTGCGGTATTTAATGGTGATGTATTGCTCGCTGCACACAAGCCCGCCGGTGGTATGCATGTGTTATTGGGGGACTTTACCGGCCATGGTTTGCCGGCCGCCATCGGCGCTATGCCACTGGCTGAAATATTTTACGGCATGACGGCTAAAGGTTTCGGGCTTTCCGATATTCTGCGGGAAATGAACCTCAAACTGAAAAGTATTTTGCCGGTGGGCTTTTTCTGTTGTACCGCCGTTGTGGATCTGGATGTTGACCGTAAGTCGATGAGCGTATGGATGGGCGGTTTACCGGACTGTATTCTGTTACGCGCCGACAGCTGTGAAACACAGGTGTTGTCGTCAACCCACCTGCCACTGGGGGTGCTCAGTAATGAAAAATTTGACGACAAGCTGGAAGAGATTCAGGTAACCCCCGGTGACCGGCTTTTTCTCTGGTCTGACGGTATTCAGGAAGCCAGAAACCTGGGCGGTGAAATGTTCGGTGAAGAACGGTTACTGGATGTCTTCCGCCGCGCAGCGGCACCGCAGGATGTTTTTGAGGATATTCAGCATGCGCTGTCAGAATTTCTGCAGGGGCATGACAAGGATGATGATACAACCTTACTGGAGCTGACCATGGTAGAGCAGGAAGCTTACCGCGATGTGATCATGGAAGTGTCGTCGGGTCCGGTTTCCGGCCCGGTCGACTGGCAGATGACTTACGAGCTGGGGCCAGACAGCCTGAAGAACTTTAACCCTATGCCGCTGATGATGCATATCATGATGGAAGTGCCCGGTCTCAGGCAGATGGGCGGGCAATTATACACTGTGTTTGCGGAGCTTTTTTCCAATGCCTTTGAGCATGGTGTACTGCAGCTGAACTCAAAACTGAAGCATTCGGCGACCGGTTTTCTGGAGTATTACCAGCAACGTGAAAAACGACTGCGCGCGCTGGACGAAGGGTATGTGCGTATTTTTATGCAGCACCGTGGTGACGGACACAGTGGTGAGCTGACACTGCGTCTGGAAGACAGTGGCCCGGGGTTTGACTACTCTGCACTGGTCGGTAAGCGGGACAACAGTACCGGCAATAATCATTACTCAGGGAGAGGGATTCCCCTTATTAATTCAATATGTTCTTCATTACGATACCTTGGCGTAGGCAATCAGGTCGAAGCAGTGATACGATGGCCTCAATCTCAGGAAGGAGGAGGTTGACCTTGTCAGAGCTGTCAGAGCATTTCGACACCGAATCACTGGAAATGCTGCGCGAAGTGATGGAAGAAGAATTTGCAGAGTTAGTTCAGGTATACCTGAAAGATTCCGTGGCCCGTATGCCGATGCTTCAGAACGCCATTGAGCAGGGTCAGGCGCAGACGGTGCGCGAACTGGCACACAGTTTTAAAGGCGCCAGCAGTAATATCAGCGCCGCACCGCTTGCCAAGCTGTGTTATGAACTGGAAATAGCCGGCCGGGAAAATCAACTCGGTAATGCTGACAGGCTTTATCAATCCATACAGCAGGAATATCAGCAGGTTGAAGCGTTACTGCGGAGTATGATCTGACAGCGGGTATCCGTCTGATTTCTTATTTTTATCCCACCTTCAATATATTGGCCCACTGTTTGCGTTATCCGTAACAACCACGCCCTTCAGGGCACGGATATTATCCAGATCGGAGTGACGCATGAACGCAATGGGATCCAATACCTCCATTCTCAATTTGTTTATGTCGCTTGGCCAGGGGCTGGGAGACGATACAGGATCGCTGGGTCCCGAGGGGGAAGAAGGCGGTCTGTTTTCTTCCCTGCTGGCGGATTTTGGACTCTCAGAAGAGGACCTTTCATCTCTGCAGCAGGAAAACGGCGACATGAGTGCCACGCTGTCTGCGTTACAGGGATTGCCGCTGCAGGAGCAGGCCTTGCCGCTTTCGTACGCTTCCTTGCCGCTGTCAGCCGGGCAACTGCCGGAGCCCGGCACCGGTCTTACTGATTTCAGTGATCTGGCACCGGTGGACGACAGCAGCAGTCGTCTGCAATCCGTGTTGCAGCAGATTGCCCAGGGCAGGAATCCGATCCCGGTCCGTGATGTCGCGGCTGCCGGCGATGACAGTGATCACTCTGAGCCTGGTATAGAGGGCGCACCACTGACGGAGATCAGCGGCGCGGATTCCGGCGCTGATGAGTCTCTGCTGAGCGCATTACCGCTATCGGCACAGGTGACGGCCGGCAATGGTCAGACGCAGTCTGGCGGACAGGTTTCTCAGCCGCTGCAGGATCGCACCAGAACGCCGTTACAGGAACGCAGGCTGTCAATGACGGCTGACAGCGCAGATGGTCAGCAAACGGATAGCCCGACCGGGACGCTGACCACGGGTGAGGAAGAAGCGGATTCCGATATTTTTATACCGGTAACCGATAAATCAGCCAAAGAGAGCCAGGCTTCAGGATCGCCAGGTCTGAACGGGCAACTGCAGATGCAGCCTCAGACGCAACCTCAGCTTCAGCCTCAGGCGGCAACGAGTGCGGATACCAGTGCCTTTGCCCGGATGACGGAAGACGCCGCCAGCGTCACTGATGCTGTTGAAGAATTCACTGAAAGTGATGCTGACAATACGCTGGAAGAATTTCATAAAAACGAACGGTTGGCGGCCAGAGATAAACTGGATTTCGGCAGCGACAGCCAGAAGTGGGGGCCTGCGCTGGGCAGCCGTATCGTGACCATGGTAGCGGAAGGTGTTCAGGAAGCGCGTATTCAGCTGGATCCGCCGGAACTGGGCAGTATGGAACTCAAACTACAGGTGAATCAGGACCAGACCAATGTGCAGGTCCATGTCCAGAATAACCAGGTAAGAGACGTGCTTGAATCCAATGCTCACCGGCTGCGGGAAGCGCTGGCTCAGCAGGGCATGACCCTGAATGAATTCGATGTATCTTCCCAGTCCGGTTCGTCCGGTCAGCAATCCGGTGACGGTCAGGGGTCTTCATCCGGTAACGGCAGCGGCACACTGCTGGCCGACGAAGATGTGGGCGAAGAGACTGGTAACGGCCAGGCCCGTGTTTCTGTCAGTGATTCCCTGCTGGATACATTTGCCTGAATAAGGGCCGGCTGATGCAACCCATGTCCATGTTCTTTCCTTCCGTTACCCGGCGCAGTTCCAGGTAATAACCCGGCAATCCTTTGAATAGCGCCGTATTTCCGGCGCTGTCCTCAGAACCTTCTAAACTGTTACAGGTAAATACTGACAACGGCGGACGAGAAATGATCTTGTCCCGGGCCCCCGCCAATGGCGGGCGCATTGTCACGTGGTTCGTGTGTCATTGAACGTTATTGCTTCGCTGGAATTTTGACGGAAATCAGTGGCACGGCTATTGCTAAATTGACAGGTAAGCAGGAGAAGTCTGACATGGCTGCAGAACAGGATCTGAAACTGGATGGCGGTGGCGACGCCGGGGAAACACCATCCGGTGGTGGTAAAAAGAAACTGATCATTATCATTGTCGCGGTTTTATTACTGATCGGGGCGGCGGTAGGCGCAACACTCTTCTTTTTATCCGGTGATGACGAAAGCGAGGCCGGAGAGGAAGGTGGAGAAGCAGCTGAAGAAGTGGTTGAAGAACCGGATATTCCGGCTCAGTACATCATTCTCAAGCCAGAATTTGTGGTCAGTTTTCAGGTTGGCACACGGCAACGTTTTTTACAGGCCAATATTGAAGTCATGACCCGGAAACAAACCGTGGCTGATGCTCTCAGCCTGCATGAACCCATGATCCGCAGCAATATTATACGGATTCTTGGTGAGCAGAATTTTAAAGCCTTACGTACTCCGGAAGGGCGTATGGCACTACAGGATCAGCTGACGCAACACGTTAATCAGCTGATTAAACGTGAATCCGGTGTGGAAGGTGTTGAAGCCGTCCTCTTTACCGACTTTGTTATGCAATAGGGAAGGTCGTCGTGCAGGATTTATTGTCGCAGGATGAAATTGATGCGCTGTTGCATGGTGTAGATGACGGCGATATAGAACCGGAAGAGAATATTGACTCTACCGGGGTTAAATCCTACGACCTGACCAGTAACGACCGGATCGTGCGCGGCAGAATGCCGACGCTGGAAATGATCAACGAGCGTTTCGCCCGTTATACGCGCATCAGCATGTTTAACTTTTTACGCCGCAGTGCGGATGTGGCTTCCGGCGGTGTGCAGATAATGAAGTTTGGTGAGTACGTTCATACTCTGTACGTACCGACCAGTCTGAATCTGGTGAAAATGCGTCCGCTGCGCGGAACGGCATTATTTATTATGGATGCCAAACTGGTGTTCAAACTGGTGGATAACTTTTTTGGTGGTGACGGTCGTCACGCCAAAATTGAAGGGCGGGAATTTACACCCACCGAAGTCCGGGTGGTACAGCTGGTACTCAGTCAGGTGTTCAGCGATATGATTGAAGCCTGGGCACCAGTGGTCAAACTGGATTTCGAATATGTCGGGTCAGAAGTGAACCCGGCGATGGCAAATATTGTATCGCCCAGTGAAGTGGTGGTTGTCAGTACATTTCACATTGAGCTGGATGGTGGTGGTGGTGATCTCCATCTGACGTTCCCGTATTCCATGATTGAGCCCATCCGTGAAGTACTGGATGCGGGTGTACAGAGTGATGTCGATGATGTTGATGAACGCTGGATGCAATCTCTGCGTGAGGACATTCTGGAAGCCAGGGTGCCTGTACATGGCACTTTGGTAGACCGGCAGATCACCCTGCGGGAAGTTGCTGAGCTGCAGGCCGGCGATATTATTCCGGTGGATATGCCGGAAGAATTTATTCTGCAGGCAAACGGGGTGCCTATATTCCGTGGAAAAATGGGCATTTCCAATGAAAACATGGCGGTCAAAATTATTGATCAGCTGCATAAACGGCGTCGCTGAAAAAACACAGAAAGGAACAGATTATGAGTGATGAAGAAGATGATCTGACACCGGAAAACGCGGACGATAACCCGGCATCGGGTGATATCGATGCTGATGCACTGGCGGATTCTGTAGCATCCGAAGTGGGTGAAGCCAGCGAAGACGAAGAAGCGCTGGCTGATGAATGGGCTGCCGCCATGGAAGAGTCCGGTGACGCGGAAGGCGATGATGACACCTCAGCGGAAGATGATGTGCAGCAGGTTTCGCTGGACGAAGTTCAGGATGAAGGCACGCAGCTGCCGACTTCCGGTGACGGCCCGGAGCTGGATGTTATTCTCGATATTCCGGTGCGGATTTCCATGGAAGTCGGCTCCACACAGATTCCTATCCGCAACCTGCTGCAGCTCAATCAGGGCTCAGTTGTTGAACTTGATCGTCTTGCCGGTGAGCCTCTGGACGTCATGGTGAATGGCACCCTGATCGCCCACGGTGAAGTGGTGATGGTAAACGATAAATTTGGTATCCGGCTGACGGATGTGGTGAGCCAGAGTGAACGTATTCAGCGTCTGCGTTAAACGAAGTGTTATCGCTTTTATTACCCTGTTCTGCGCCTGGGCGCAGGCAGAAGAAAAAGCTATTCCGGCAGCACCGGACCCAATGGCTTCGGCCGGCAAGGTGCTGATATTTCTGGTACTGATCATTCTTCTGATTATCGCACTGGCCTGGGCATTGAGTCGTTTAAAAGGGCAGGGATTTGTTCAGTCGAACGGCAATATCCGGGTACTGGAATCCCAGACGCTGGGTATGAAAGAAAAAATTGCTGTGATTCAGGTGGGTCACAAGCAAATGGTGGTAGGCATTACGCCACAGCAGATTACGCATCTTGCAGACCTTGATGAACCGCTGGAGCAATCGCCCCAGACGGGTAATGTCAGTTTTTCGGAACTTCTGAAGAAAGCAATCAGGCAATGAATATACTGCGTTTATTACTTCTGGTGGTTATTCCGCTGTTGCCTGTGCTCGCCCAGGCGGCGGATAACGATCCGTCGTATTTAGGTATTCCGGCGGTCACTTATAAGGAAACCGACAGCGGCGGCGAATACAGTATCAGTATTCAGATACTGGCTATTATGACCCTGCTGGGGGTCCTGCCATCTCTGTTGATCATGATGACATCCTTTACCCGGATTATTGTGGTGATGGCTATTCTGCGTCAGGCCATCGGGCTCCAGCAGACACCGTCCAATCAAATCCTGCTGGGGTTATCTCTGTTTCTGACACTGTTTATTATGATGCCGGTTTTCCGTGTGATTAATGCCGATGCGGTTCAGCCATACCTGGAAGAAACCATCACACCACTGGAAGCAGCAGAAAGGGCGGTGAAACCTCTGCACGAATTTATGCTCGCACAAACCCGGGAGAACGACCTGCAGCTGTTTATGCGCATCAGTGGCCGGCAGGATATTGACAGCCCTGAAGACACTCCCATTCATATTCTGATTCCGGCTTTTATTACCAGTGAGCTGAAAACCGCATTTCAGATCGGTTTTCTGATATTTATCCCTTTTCTGATTATTGATCTGGTGGTCGCCAGTATTCTGATGGCCATGGGGATGATGATGCTGTCGCCGATTATTATATCGCTGCCATTTAAAATCATGCTGTTCGTTCTGATCGATGGCTGGGCTTTAATTATGGGTACCCTGGCGAACAGCTTCGGCACCGTATAGGAGGATATTATGACGCCTTACGAAATCGGGGATTTATTCACCCACGCCATGTACCTGGTGCTGATGATTGTGGTCGTTATCATTGTTCCGAGTCTGATTATTGGTCTGGTCGTCAGTACCTTTCAGGCGGCCACGCAAATTAATGAACAGACGCTGAGCTTCCTGCCCCGGCTGGTGGTGACTCTGCTGGCCATTATTATGCTGGGGCCATGGGCGGTCACGGCGGTCATCGACTACACCAAAGAGCTGTACATGAATATTCCCTTTATTATCGGTTGATCTGAAGGTCATCCATGCTGGAAATTGATGCACTGGAAGTCAGCCACTGGATATCACGTTATCTGTATCCGTTCGCGCGTATTTCCGGCATGTTAATGGTTATGCCATTGATTGGCTCGCAAATGGTGCCTATGCAGATACGCCTGCTGCTGGCCGTCGCCATTACCCTGGTGATTGTGCCGGTTTTGCCACCACTTCCCCATGTTGATGCGCTGTCTCTGGGGTCTCTGATTATTATTCTGCAGCAGTTACTGATCGGTATCGCCATTGGTTTTGTGGTCGAAATAGTCACTCAGGTTTTTGTTATTGCCGGACAGCTGATCGCGATGCAGACTGGCCTGGGGATCGCCACCACCGTCGATCCTTCTCAGGGCGCCTCGGTTGTTGTTATCAGCCAATGGCTGTTGTTTCTGATCAGCCTTATTTTTCTGTCTTTGAATGGCCATCTGGTGCTGATTGAAATTCTGGCAGACAGTTTCCGTACACTACCTGTGGGGTTTACCGGTCTGAGTGCGGAAACCTTCGGACTGATCGTCAGCTGGAGTGGCTGGATGTTTGCGGCCGCGGTAGTGATATCCATCCCGGCCATGACGGCACTGCTGATTGTTAACCTGGCATTCGGTGTGATGACACGGGCAGCGCCACAGCTGAATATTTTTGCACTGGGTTTTCCCGTCACTATGATCGTGGGCTTATTTATTCTCTGGCTTACCATGAGTGATATGGCACAGAGTTTTCAAGGCTATATGGAAATCTTATTTGAATTCATCAAGAAATTGACGGAGATTTCCTGATGGCAGAAGAAACCGGCCAGGAAAAAACCGAAGAACCCACGCCCCGAAAACTTGAAAAAGCCAGGGAAGAGGGGCAGATACCGCGTTCCAAAGAACTCAACACCACCATGGTGCTGGTTCTCGGAGCGGTGGGGCTGTTGTTCTTTGGCCCCTGGATGGCAGAGCGCATGAATAATGTCGCTTTGTTCGCTTTTTCGCTTGAGCGCAGCGCGGCCTACGATACCAGTGTTATGGCCAATCACCTGAGTGCTTCGGCCTATGAGGCTACGCTGGCGTTAGCGCCATGGCTGGTTATTGTGTTACTGGCCGCATTATTTGGCCCGATGGGGTTGGGCGGCTGGATGTTTTCGTCCAAAGCCCTGGCGCCTAAGCTGAACCGGCTTAATCCTCTGAGTGGATTAAAACGTATGTTCTCTGCCAATTCTCTGGTGGAGCTGTTTAAATCCTGGGGCAAGGTTCTGGTCGTCGGACTGATGGCCTGGCTAGTGCTGGGATTCTACTTTAATGACACTATGATGCTGCTGCGAAAAGATGTTGAACCCGCCATTGAAGGTTCGGTTCACATTATTATCTGGAGCGTTATTTTATTGTGTTTATCCACGGCCTTAATTGCCATTGTGGATGTCCCCTGGCAGATCTACAGCCACACCAAAAAACTGCGCATGACCATGCAGGAAATCAAGGACGAATATAAAGAAAGCGAAGGGCGGCCGGAAGTCAAAAGTAAAATCCGCCAACTGCAGCGCGAAGTGGCCCAGCGCCGTATGATGGCAGATGTACCCAGCGCCGATGTGGTAATTACCAACCCGACTCACTATTCCGTGGCATTGCGTTATGAAGCCGGTGAGATGCGGGCTCCTTCCATGGTGGCTAAAGGAGCCGATCAGGCGGCCTTAAAAATCCGTGAAATTGCCAAAGAGAATAATGTGCCACAGATGCAGGCGCCACCCCTGGCGCGGGCACTCTATACCCACTGTAAGGTCGGCGAAGAAATTCCCGAAGGGCTGTACGTCGCGGTGGCACAGGTGCTGGCTTATATGTATCAGATGGATATGTATGTGAAAGGGCGCGGACCTAAACCGGAACGTAAACCGGATATGCCGATTCCACAGGATCTGCGTGTCGATCCTGATCCTCAGGACTGAGCCCGTATTTGCCGCAATGATTAGCCCGGATAATGTTTTTTTGTTACCGGAATGTAAACCGGAAAGGTTCTTGCAAAGTCAGTGCTATTGATGGATTTCTGGCGGAATTAACCTATGGCGACAGCCACAAAAGATCAGATTCTGGGGTCACTGCGCAGCGGTGCCGGGATGTTGGCGCAGGGCAATCTGAGTATTCCTGTGATGCTGCTGGTATTGCTGGGCATGATGACCCTGCCATTACCGCCTTTTCTGCTGGATACTTTTTTTACTTTTAATATTGCCCTTTCCATCGTCGTATTACTGGTCAGTGTTTACGCCAAACGCCCGCTCGACTTTGCTATTTTTCCCACCATTCTGCTGGTCGCCACGCTGTTGCGTCTGGCGCTTAACGTGGCCTCGACCCGGGTCGTTCTGATGTATGGTCACGAAGGCGGGGATGCCGCCGGCCGGGTGATTGAAGCCTTCGGTGAAGTACTGATCGGCGGCAACTACGCAGTGGGTCTGGTGGTGTTTATGATTCTGATGATCATCAACTTTGTGGTGGTCACCAAAGGGGCGGGACGGGTTTCTGAGGTATCAGCACGTTTTACGCTGGATGCCATGCCGGGTAAACAGATGGCCATTGATGCTGACCTGAACGCCGGCCTGATCGATGCGGATCAGGCCAAGCAACGGCGCTCTGATATTGCTGCCGAAGCCGATTTTTATGGCGCGATGGACGGTGCCAGTAAATTCGTAAAAGGCGATGCCGTCGCCGGTATTCTGATTCTGATTATCAACGTCGTGGGCGGTTTCGCAATTGGTATGGCTCAGCATGGCCTGACCTTCGGTGACGCTGTGTCCGCTTACACGCTGCTGGCCATCGGTGACGGTCTGGTCGCTCAGATTCCTTCATTATTACTGTCAACCGCGACCGCTATTATGGTGACCCGTAACGGTAACGACGAAGACATGGGCCAACAGGTGTTCGGTCAGATGTTTTCCTCTTCCCGGGCATTGGCTGTATCGGCCGGACTGATGGCATTGATGGGGTCCGTGCCGGGTATGCCGCATACTGTTTTTCTTGGCGCGGCGCTGGTTGCCGGTGTTGTTGCTTACTACATTCGCTGGAATAAAGAAGGCGGTAAGGTCGGTGATAAAATTGCCCGTAAATTGGGAGTGGCCTCGAAAACACCGGAAAGCCTGCCGGCTCCGGCCGGTGGTAATGCGTTAGCGGCACCGAAAGAAAAAGCCGAAGCAGCCATCAAACAGATGGAAGTCAAAGAACTGGGTTGGGACGATGTGGAACCGGTTGACCGCGTTGGTCTGGAAGTCGGTTACCGCCTTATTCCTCTGGTGGATAAAAATCAGGGGGGGCAGCTGCTCAACCGCATAAAAGGCGTGCGCCGCAAGCTCTCCCAGGAGCTGGGCTTTCTGATGCCCTCCGTGCATATACGTGACAATCTCGACCTGTTGCCTAACCAATACCGCATTACCCTGATGGGCGTTACGCTGGCGGAAGCCGAGATTTTCCCGGAACGGGAAATGGCCATTAACCCGGGCCAGGTATTCGGCAAAATAGACGGGCAGCCAACCCGGGACCCGGCATTTGGTCTGGACGCTTTCTGGATCGACAGCGATAAAAAAGACCGCGCCCAGACTCTGGGGTATACCGTGGTGGATGCCAGTACGGTGGTGGCAACCCACCTGAATCAGAAACTGCAGCGTCATGCCCATGAATTGCTGGGCCATGAAGATGTTCAGAAACTGGTGGATATGCTGGCTAAATCGTCGCCGAAACTGGCCGAAGAACTGGTGCCCAATACCATCAACGTGAGCCAGCTGCTGGGTGTCCTGCAAAACCTCTTACGTGAACATGTGCCCATCCGGGATATGCGTTCAATTGCCGAGTCTTTGGCGAATTTCAGTGGCCAGAGTCAAGATATCGCCGCCATGACCACGGTGGCCCGCCTGTCGTTGAGCCGCATGATCGTCCAGAACATCTTTGGTAACGAGGATCAGCTGGTAGTCATGACGCTGGATCCGTCACTGGAACAGTTGTTGCTTAAGTCACTACAACAGAGTGCCCAGCAGGGAATACAGAATGGCCTGGTACTGGAACCGGCGATGGCTGAAACACTGCAGCGCTCACTGAGCGAAGCCGTGGAAGCTCAGGAAGCCGCCGGGCGTCCGGCGGTATTGCTGGTTACCACCCAACTGCGGCCTGCGATGGCACAGTTTGTCCGCAACAGTATGGATCAGCTGCATGTACTGGCTTATCAGGAAATTCCGGACAACAAAAGTATTACGATTGTCGCCAGTATTGGCGGTAAGTAAGCCATGATGAGAGATGGATATGAAAGTTAAACGCTTTACCGCTGCCAATATGCAAATTGCTCTGCGCATGGTTTCCCAGGAGCTGGGAGCGGATGCCGTGATTCTGTCCAGCAAAAAAGTAAATGATGGTATCGAAGTCGTGGCGGCACTGGATTACCACTCCGAACAGGATGCCGGGAGCCCGGAGATTGAACGCCAGCTGCGGTTGCAGTCTGAGCTTGAAGAAGCGAAACAGGCCTCCCGTGAAGCGGTGAATGAACACCCGCAGCGCCAGCGCCGTACCGAATTTGCCAGCCGCTCGGATGTCAGCAGCCGGGAAGGGCTGGAAGCAGTACTGAATGGTTTAAAAAATGATTCCTTCAGCACGCCGCCGGCGGCTGAAAAACCAGCGTCAACGCCTGCCGCTGCAGACCCCCCCCGGCGGCGTGAAACCGACCGCGATGAAAGTTGGTACAGCAACGCGCTGGCACAGATGAGCGGGGAACTGAAAGAACTCAAAGACTGGCTGGTGAGCCATCAGGGCAGCGCCTGGGACAGCAGCCGGCCGATGACCTGGCAACAGTCGCAGCTCTGGCAGCGTTGTCAGGATGTGGGGCTGGAGCCAGCCTGGGCTGACCGTATTGCCAGCCGTCTTGATACTGATATGTCACTGGATGATGCCTGGGAGCAGGCGCTGAAACTGGTGGCCAGCGATATACCGGTAGCCCCTGCCGGGTTACTGGAGCGGGGCGGCGTTTTCGCACTGGTTGGCCCTACCGGGGCCGGAAAAACCACCACCATAGGTAAACTGGCGGCGCAGTTCGTTATCCGTCACGGTAAAGAGTCCGTGGCGTTTGTCACCCTGGACAGCTACCGGGTGGCGGCTCACGACCAGCTGAAAACTTTTTCCCGGCTGTTAGGCGTGGACCTGCATATTGTTCCGCCAGGACAGGCGGTCAGCAAAGTGATGGCCAAACTGAAAGATAAAAAGCTGGTTCTGGTCGATACAGCCGGACTTGCCAGTCAGGATCCACATTTCAGCGTGCAATTGTCTATGCTTAAGGAAGCCGGGCCGCGCCTGAAAAAACTTCTGGTCCTGCCACTGACCAGTCAGGGCCGCTGCCTGCAGGAAAATTTTGAACATTACAAAGCTGTTGGGTTAACCGGCTGCGTTTATACCAAACTGGATGAATGCTTCAGTCTTGGACCTGCGCTCAGCATTTCAGCGCTGACGCATCTGCCTGTCGCACTGGTGACAGACGGTCCACATATTCCCGACGATGTGCATTACCCGGATGCCGCTAAGCTGGTGAAACTTGCCGAACAGATGGCACGCATGGCAAAAACCCGCTGGCAGGCCGCTGAAGCGATGAATATCGCCAATCAGCAATCCGGCATTCAACATGGAGCATGAGAAATTTATGGCAAGGCGTCCTGTACAGGTGATTGCAGTTACCGGTGGCAAAGGCGGTGTTGGTAAGAGTAATGTCTCAGTTAATCTGGCCATTGCGTTGTCAGAGATGGGGCGCAGGGTCGTGGTGCTGGACGCCGACCTTGGGCTGGCCAACATTGATATTCTGTTAGGTATCAGTGCCAACAAAACCATCGAAAATGTGCTCAGAGGCGAATGTGACCTGAGAGAAATTATGGTCAAAGGGCCGGGTGGCATCCGTATTGTTCCGGCATCATCCGGCACACAGAAATTATCCCAGCTGAATTCCATGGAACACGCCGGACTGATTCAGGCGTTCAGTGACCTGGGCGACGATATTGATGTCCTGATCGTGGATACCGCCGCCGGTATTTCCGATACCGTATTGAGTTTTGTGCGTGCATCTCAGGAAGTCATCATGGTGGTCACTGATGAGCCTACCTCCATCACCGATGCGTACGCACAGATTAAACTGCTTAACCGCGATTACGGTATGTTCCGCTTCCGGATTGTTGCCAACATGGTGCGTACGCCGCAGGAAGGCAATGCGCTGTTTGCCAAGCTGACAAAAGTCACCGACCGTTTTCTTGAAGTGGCATTGCAATACGTGGGAGCAATTCCGCAGGATGATGCGGTCAAGCGTGCTGTGCAGCGTCAGAAAGCGGTGGTAGAAGCCTACCCGAGAGCGAAGGCTTCCACGGCATTCCGTGCGCTGGCCAAAAAAGTCGATGCCTGGCCGTTGCCATCAACGCCCCGTGGCCATCTTGAGTTTTTCGTGGACCGGCTTGTTCAGGAAGTCGGGGCATGAGTCTGTGTAAGCGTTAAAACAGGCCCCCAATGTCTGCAGGAAGTTCACTTGTGTATTCAGACGTACAGAATCAGGATTTTGACGAGTTAGTGCGGCAGCACGCGACTCTGGTAAAGCGCATTGCCCATCATATGCTGGGGCGCCTGCCGGACAGTGTGCAGCTTGACGACCTGATCCAGGCCGGCATGATCGGCCTGCTGGAGGCGTCACGTAAGTACGATGGTGGAAAAGGGGCCAGCTTTGAAACCTATGCCGGTATCCGTATCCGCGGTGCCATGCTGGATGAAATCCGCCGTGGTGACTGGGCGCCGAGATCGGTGCACCGCAATTCCCGCCGCATCAGTGATGCCATCAAGCAGATTGAAAGCGAAAAAGGCCGGGATGCCGAAGATGGCGAAGTGGCCGAGTTTCTGGGGATATCCCAGGATGAGTATCATGCGATACTGAAAGACAGCGCCGGCTGTCGCCTGTTCAGCTTTGAAGAAGTGCTGGAAAAGAGTGATGCCGGTTTTGATGTCTTTGAAGATGATTCCCCCAACCCGCTGGATGGCATCGAGCGGGACTCCTTCCGCAAACAGCTGGCTGAAGCCATTCAGACACTGCCCGAACGCGAACAGCTGGTGCTGGCTCTGTACTATGACGAAGAGCTTAATCTGAAAGAGATCGGCGCGGTACTGGGTGTCAGCGAATCCCGCGTCAGTCAGCTGCACAGTCAGGCGGCCCACCGCCTGCGCGCCCGACTGGGCGGCTGGGTCGCCTGACAGCCGCCGCCATGCAGGCCATGCCCTGTGCCTTAAAAATACCATCCTGCCGGGTTTGTTTCTGGATAAAGCGATAACTGCGTCTACACTAAATCTTAGGAACGACTTGGAATATAGAAAGTCGATTACTGGAGGTCGTTTTGGACAAAAACATGAAAATTCTCGTTGTCGATGATTTCTCAACAATGAGACGTATCGTTAAAAACCTGCTGCGTGACCTGGGCTTCACCAATACTCAGGAAGCGGATGACGGGCTGACAGCATTACCGATGTTACAGAACGGGGATTTCGACTTCCTGGTAACAGACTGGAACATGCCTGGCATGACCGGTCTGGATCTGCTGAAGAAAGTCCGTGAAGACGACAGGCTGAAAACCCTGCCGGTACTGATGGTGACCGCTGAAGCCAAGCGTGATCAGATCGTAGCGGCGGCTCAGGCCGGTGTTAACGGTTACGTAGTAAAGCCATTTACCGCGGCGGTGCTGAAAGAAAAGATCGACAAGATCTTTGAACGCGTCGAAGGATAACAGGAAGGCGACCTGATGGCCGGGACCAATAAAGATAGTGAGGCCGATATCGCCAGCGTTGGTACTGAAATCCGTGATCTTGCAGAAAGCATGCTCAGGGAAGTAGAGCGCGGTGACTTCGGTAAAGCCGTTGCCCTGGTAAATGATCTTAACCAGGTACGGGACCGCACGCTGTATGACGAGATCGGCAGGTTGACCCGAGCACTGCACGAGTCGATTAAAAACCTGAAGGTTGACTCGGTGGGTGCTGCTTCAGAAATTGACAGCACGACCGATAAACTCGAATACGTTCTGGAGATGACGGATAAATCGGCTAACCGGACAATGGATCTGGCTGATGCCGGGATGCCATTGGCTAATGATATTAATGAGCGTGCCAATCGTTTATCGGTTGAGTGGAAACGGTTTCTGAATAAAGAACTGAAACCGGATGAATTCCGTGCACTGAGCAAAGATATTAATCAGTTTCTGACGGACAGTGCCGAACAGTCGCAGACATTAAAAAGCCAGTTATCCGATATTGTACTGGCACAGGATTTTCAGGATCTGACCGGGCAGGTGATACATAAAGTCGCTGCGCTCGTCAAAGATGTAGAAGGCCGGCTGGTACATCTTGTCGCCATGGCCGGAAAAGTTGATTCAATAACAGGAATTACTCACGCTTACCCCGAGGTTGAGCCTGAGGAGCCAGGAGATGGCGAAAAAACCGTTGCTGCGGAAGGACCGCAGATTGATAAGTCCAATAAAGACGTAGTTGCCAGCCAGGATGATGTTGATGACTTACTGTCCAGTCTTGGTTTTTAAAGGAGCTAACGGATGAGTTTCGATGCTGATGAAGAGATACTCCAGGATTTTCTGGTTGAGGCCGGCGAAATTCTTGAGTCACTCTCTGAACAATTAGTCGATCTTGAACAGCGTCCCGAAGATAAAGATCTGCTGAATGCCATTTTCCGCGGTTTTCATACCGTCAAAGGTGGTGCAGGCTTTTTGCAGCTTAACCCGCTGGTGAATTGCTGTCATGCGGCTGAAAACGTGTTCGATACTCTGCGTAATGGCAACCGGACGGTAAACTCCGATCTCATGGATGTGGTTCTGCAGGCACTGGACAGCGTAAATGAAATGTTCGAAAACGTCCGCTCAGGTGTGGAACCGGAGGAAGCGGAACCCGAACTGCTTGAACGTCTGCATCAGCTAGCACTGCCGGAATCCGAAGACGCGCCGGCGGCGGCAGAGCCGCCCGTTGCGGAACCTCCCGTGGCGGAAGAACCGGCGGCCACCTCCGCCGCAGAAACTCCGGCTGACGAACCCCCTGCAGCGGCGGGCCAGGCCCCGGCGGCTGACAACGGGGACATCACTGATGACGAATTCGAACAGCTTCTGGATGCACTGGACGATGAACAACCGTCTGCGGCGGCTCAGGCCCCGGCAGCAGACGATGGCGGAGACGACCTGTTTGATATCGGTGGTGATACCGCTGAGGCCAGTGACGATGAAATTACTGAAGATGAATTTGAAGCCTTACTGGATCAGATTCATGGCAAAGGAAAACATACCGGCAACGCGCCTGCGGAAGACAGTGAACCGGCCGCTGCTGCACCCGCAGAACCGGCACCGGCAGAACCTTCTGATCCGGCTGCGTCCGGCGATGACCTGATTACCGACTCTGAATTTGAGGAGTTACTCGACCGGCTGCACGGCAAAGGAAAACACTCTGCCGGCGGAGCCGCCGACAATGGTGACAGCGCTGACACACCGGCGCCTGCGACGCCTGAGAAAACAGCGGCAGAGGCTCCTCCACCGCCGCCAGCGAAACCGGCAGCAGCAGCTGCAGCCCAACCGGCGAAGCCTGCAGAGGCAGCCAAACCAGCCGCTAAAGCAGCGGCCAAACCGCCGGCTGAGAAAGAAACTCATCAGGCAGAAGCGACGGTCCGGGTGGATACCAAACGCCTTGATGACATCATGAATATGGTGGGTGAGCTGGTGCTGGTACGTAACCGCCTGGTGCGCCTGGGATTACAGAGCAATGACGAGTCGATGTCGAAAGCGGTTGCTAACCTGGATGTTGTGACCGGTGATCTGCAGGCTTCGGTGATGAAAACCCGGATGCAGCCGATCAAAAAAGTATTTGGCCGCTTCCCGCGGGTGGTCCGTGACCTTGCCCGCCAGCTGAAGAAAGAAATTAATCTGGAACTGCGCGGTGAAGAAACCGACCTGGATAAGAACCTGGTCGAGGCGCTTGCCGATCCACTGGTTCACCTGGTGCGTAACTCGGTAGACCATGGGGTCGAAATGCCGGATATCAGGGAAAAAGCCGGTAAGGCCCGGGTCGGTACGGTGGTGCTGTCAGCCGAGCAGGAAGGGGATCATATCCTGTTAAAAATTCAGGATGACGGCGCAGGTATGGACCCGAATAAATTACGTGCCAAAGCGGTTGAAAAAGGCGTGATGGATCAGGACGCCGCTGATCGTCTGACAGATAACGAATGTTTTAATCTGATTTTTGCACCGGGTTTTTCCACCAAAGAACAGATTTCCGATGTCTCTGGCCGGGGCGTGGGGATGGATGTTGTAAAAACGAAAATCACCCAATTAAATGGCACGGTTAATATTGATTCCAAACCGGGAACCGGTACCAATATCAGTATTAAAGTGCCGCTGACACTGGCCATTATGCCGACCTTAATGGTGATGCTGAAAGATCAGGCGTTTGCTTTCCCACTGGTCAGTGTTAACGAGATTTTCCATCTGGATCTTACCAAGACAAATATCGTCGATGGTCAGGAAGTGGTTGTGGTGCGGGAAAAACCCATTCCATTGTTTCATATGAAGCGCTGGCTGGTGGCCGGGGAAGAAAATGCCCAGGCTGATGAAAGTGCTCATGTGGTGGTGGTGTCGGTAGGCACCAAACGCGTCGGCTTTGTGGTGGATCAGTTAGTTGGTCAGGAAGAAGTGGTGATTAAACCATTAGGAAAAATGCTGCATGGTACCGCCGGAATGGCCGGGGCAACCATCACAGGTGATGGCCGCATCGCATTGATTCTTGATATTCCGAGTATGCTGGGCCGTTATGCGGCGAAGCAATCACATGCTGCCTGATGCATAAACAGGGTCAGCTGACAGGACCATTGATGCCGGCCAGGATAATTGGCCGGATCTTATAAGCGAGCAGAATGAATGACTATCCGTGTACTGGTTGTTGATGATTCAGGATTTTTTCGCCGGCGGGTCAGCGACATTATAAATGCCGACACCCGGATGGAAGTGGCGGGCGTTGCTTCAAACGGCGCGGAAGCGATTGAGCTGAATGAATCGCTCAAGCCTGATGTCATTACCATGGACTATGAAATGCCGGTCATGGATGGCATCACGGCGGTACGCAATATTATGCAGCGCCGTCCGGTTCCGGTATTGATGTTTTCCTCGCTGACGTTTGAAGGTGCACGGGTTACGCTCGATGCACTGGATGCCGGAGCACTGGATTTTCTGCCGAAAAACTTCGATCAGATTGCCAAAGACGCGGCACAGATTAAACGGGCACTGACCGACAAAATCGCCGCGGTTGCCAGAAATCAGCAAAAGCAGACGGTTACACAAAAAAGTAAACCTGTGGTTAAAGGTCGCCTGAAAGGCACCGAGCTGGTGATGATAGGTACTTCTACCGGCGGACCGGCCGCGCTGCAGACACTGTTCAAAGGTATTCCCGGCTCCTTCCGGACCCCCATTATTATTGTCCAGCATATGCCAGGCTCTTTTACCAAAGCTTTTGCCGAACGATTAAATTCGCTCAGTCCGCTGGTTGTTAAAGAAGCCGCCGATGGTGATCATATTAAACCCGGGCATGTGTATGTGGCCCCGGGTGGTATGCAGCTGATGGTGGATAAACGCGGCGGCGGTACTATCCATATCCGCGAAAGCGATGAACGGGTGAATTACCGTCCCAGTGTGGATATTGCCTTTGCCTCTGCAGCCAAACACTATCCCGGAAAAACGCTGGGCATCGTGTTGACCGGGATGGGATCGGACGGGCGCGAAGGTGCCCGGTTATTGAAAGAAACGGGTGCCGGTATCTGGGCTCAGGATGAAGACAGTTGCGTTATTTTTGGCATGCCACTGGCCGTCATCAAAGATGGTATCAGCGACGAAGTTTTATCCCTGAAAGATGTCGCTCCCCGTCTTGTTGAAGAAGTGAACTGACGCTTTTCTGTTCTTTTCCTGTCCTGACAGCGGCATTTTATTGCCGCTGTTTTTCCTGTTTGCCGCTATCACCTGAATAATACACACCATTCTGTCCGGTTAAGGGCAGGTATTGGCGTTGTGGTTTGGCCAGGCTGTCTGGTCAAAGGTAAAGCTGTTTTAAACTAATCGGAAAAATGGACGATACACTCTAAAGGTCGGTCATTTTTTCTGACTGAATTCAAACCTGACACGAATTTTGCGTATGGTTGGTTCAGTGCCGGTGAATTGGCTGTAATAAACATTATCAGGGTGGCAGACGTGCGGATTTGGTCCATTGCAAATCAGAAAGGCGGTGTTGGAAAAACCACCAGTGTGGTGACACTGGGCGGCTTATTGGCGGCTCAGGGGAAACGTGTGCTGCTGGTTGACCTTGATCCTCATGGTTCGCTGACCAGCTATTTTAAGCAGGACCCGGACAGCCTTGAGCGCAGTCTCTATCATCTTTTTTTCGAACAGCGCTACAAAGACCGGGATTTTGTCCGTTCGGTGTTAAAGCCAACATCGCTGGATAACGTATCACTGCTGCCGGCAACGACATCACTGGCAACACTGGAACGCCAGGTCAGTGGTCAGGATGGTATGGGCCTGGTGCTGGCCCGCTCGCTGGCAAAACTGTGGGATGAATATGATTACGCCCTGCTGGATACGCCACCCATACTGGGCGTCTTGCTGGTTAATGCGCTGGCGGCCTGTCAGCAACTGGTCATTCCGACCCAGACGGAACACCTGGCGCTGAAAGGACTGGAGCGTATGGTCCATACGCTCAGAATGGTGATGCGCTCTCAGAATCGCCAGCTGCCTTATACCATTGTTCCCACTTTGTTTGACCGCCGTACAACGGCTTCCCTGACCACGCTGAAAGAAATGCGCCGGCAATACCCGGATTCCCTGTGGCAGGAAGCGATTCCGGTGGATACTCGCTTGCGGGATGCCAGCCACGAAGGCATTTTCCCCCATCAGATGGATGACGATGGCCGCGGTGTCCGCGCCTACCGGCATCTGCTGACTTCGCTCGATGTACCGGAGCGTCAGCGTGCCTGAGCAGCGTAAAACGGAGCAGCAGGACGATCCGGTTACGGATTACCTCAGCCACCTGCTGTCCGCTCAGGGGGAAGTCGAAGGGCAATCGGTTAACTGGGATGATCTGCTCAGTGATGCGGTGCGCCGTGGAAAGCTCGAAGATGCGATCAATGCATCCACATTGCGCCCTGGTTTTGCTCCGGTGAAACTGATGACATTAGGTGCCGGAAACCGTGCCGAACACCGTACTCAGCTGTTCCATATCCTTCATCATGCCGGAGCCCTGCCACAGAGCAGGTTACGTCGTCATATGCTGGCGTCTGCAATCCCTTTTATCGGTGAGGCCATTCTTAATGAGTGAACGTAAGCCGGAAACAGGCGATGACAATCAGGTTGATGTTGTCCTGCAGGATTATCTTAACGATCTGCTGGTCGCGGCGACCGCGCAGCCTGCGTCTGCCGACAGCCCCCCGACAGTGACTGAACTGAAAACCCGCCCGGAAACGTCGCCGAAAGACGCACGTCCGGTGACTTATGCCGAGGAACCACCACCTTTATCTACGCTGCCCCGGACACTGACCGTGCCGGATGTGGAAACGCCACAGGAAGACATTGCGACAGAGGTTAAAACCGAGACCCCGGCCGAGACTGTTACCGCATTCCAGACGGAAACCGTGGTTGATGAGCCGGCGCTGACTGTCAAAGAACAGACAGAAACTGAAACGCCGCCATTGGCAGTGCAGCCAGCGCCATTAAACTGGCGCTCGGTACAGGGGATTGAGTGTCTGATCTTTAAAGTTGCCGGTCTTAAACTGGCCATTCCGCTGCCCTTGTTAGGGGGCGTACATAACGTTGCCGATAAAGTGACCCCCTTATTTGGCCAGGCCGCCTGGTCGCTGGGAGTATGGCAGGGGGAAGATGGCAAAATGACTATTATTGACAGTGCCAAACTGATTATGCCGGAGCGCAATGTCAGTCTGGCTGACGACGGTTACAGCTTTTTTATTCAGCTCGACCGCTCCCCCTGGGCGCTGGCGTGCCAGGAAATCTGCGATACCGTGACACTGGTCTATGATTCCATTAAGTGGCGCGGAGAAACCAGTAAACGTCCCTGGCTGGCGGGAACGGTGATCTCAGAAATGTGCGCACTGGTGGATGTTAACGGGCTGATGACGCTGCTGGAGCAGAATGTTCGTCGCTGATCTCAGCAGATGGTATGAAAATTTAGCCAAAATTTAACTGGTACACTTTGTGCTCTGATCTATATTAAAGAAAGGTTCGTCATGTTTTTTGACACGTCGGCCTCTTTTTCGCTGTTAAGCCGGAAAGAGGTTGCGTTTAAGCACGACACGGTCAGGCTGCGGCCTTTCTTTGCGAGGATGTATTATGTCAGCGATTGCCGGAAATAAAGCGGCGGAAGATCCGGTCCTTCAGTGGGTTACCTTCCGTCTTGAAAATGAGTCTTACGGAATCAACGTGATGCAGGTTCAGGAAGTCCTGCGTTACAGCGAAATTGCCCCGGTACCGGGTGCGCCACCGTATGTACTCGGTATTATTAACCTGCGCGGCAACGTGGTAACGGTGATCGATACCCGTCTGCGTTTCGGGTTGCCAACCGCTGACACCACCGACCAGACCCGTATCGTGATTATCGAAGCGGAAAATCAGGTCGTCGGGATCCTCGTGGATGCGGTGGCTGAAGTGGTTTATCTGCGGCAGTCGGAAATTGAAACCACTCCCAACGTCGGTAACGAAGAAAGCGCCAAATTTATTCAGGGTGTTTGTCACAAAAATGATGAGCTTCTGATTCTGGTGGATCTGGAAAAACTGATGACGGATGAGGAGTGGACAGAAATTCAGGGTCTCTGATTATGATCTCTCTGTCTCTAATGCACTGGTTGTTGATTGGTAATATGGCGTTGATGTTTGTGGTTGGTCTGATGATGTTCGGCCTCAGACGTCAGCAGAACCGGGAATCCAGACGTCTTGACGGGGCAGTGAATCATCTGCAGAAGTCGTATCAGGCGATGAGTAAAAGTACGATTGGCATGGGCCGTAAGATTCGCCAGCTGGATGGCCGTATACAGAGTGCCGAACGCAAAGTGGTGTTACCGACCACAGACGAAGCTACCTACCAACAGGCGTCCCGCCTGGTCGGACTCGGCGCCAGTGCCAGTGATCTGGTGGACAACTGCGGTATGGCCCGTGGTGAAGCTGAATTACTGGTCTCTCTGAAACGTCAGCCCGCACACTGAAACTGCTTCGGGCTGATTGAGTACCCGCCTGATAAGACATAAGCATGCATCAGTGGCTTATGTCTTATTCACAGGGTAACGCTGTTTTCGCTATACCTTTTATAACAAAACAATCCTCCCTCCAACACAGACCACTCCTATACTCAGATTAAGACTCTTGTCGGGAGAAATGTATGTCACAGTTAATAAAAGGCCTGGCCGCTATGCTGATGGCTGTGGTGTGTTCGGTGCCCGCTCATGCCGGTGATGGCGGAACGGTCAGCGCACACGAGCGTCTGGCAACCAATCTGATACGTAACGCGACCTTTATGGAAGTCACGCCGGAGTTTACCGACCTCTACATCATTGAGACTCAGGACAAAGGGCGTGAAATCGTGATTTATTGCAACTCAGCCTACTGCTATAAACACCGCGGGCAAGCTGTGGTGGTGTGAGTGCTGTGAACCGGAGTCACTCCGGTTCACAGCGCCGGTTATGCCCCGGCAACAAATAAAGCAATCACGGTCACCATGCCTGCCATCCATACCACAGAGCGCAGGGTTGCCATATTGGCCAGATACGTTATGCCATAGATCACCCGGATAACGATAAATGCCATGGCCAGCATATCAATTCTGCTCTGATCCCCACCGCTCAGATGAGCAATAATCACAGCCGCAGCAAACGCCGGAAACGCTTCAAAGCTGTTCAGTTGTACCCAGTGAGCACGTTTCTGCAAACCCTGCTGTTTTTCCAGGTATTCCCGCGGCGAGTAATTGTTGTAGCGACCGCCGGACTTTGCCAGCAGAGTGAAAACATAAGGCAGCACAGCAGCAGCCAACACGCACCAGTAGCCAATGGTCATAGTTTTATTCCTTAATTTTTATTTGAGAAGAGTTTTTACACCCTACAGGAATTTAGCAAAAGGTGCAGGCACGCCGTCAAGCGCCTTTCGCCGGATGCCATTGGCTCTGCCGGCATGCGGGTATATTTTATGCGGTCCGCTATCGCTGACGCTGTGGCAGGGCGGCACATAGGGTACACTCGGTGTCTCTGTTGATAATAAGAAAACCCGCCGGCGTGCGGAACTGCCCGTTATGAATGAAAAAACCGTATCTGTTTTATGGATTAAAGCTCTGCTGCAGGCCGCTGAGCAGCAGGGCGCTGATCATGGTGAATTACTGAGTGCTGCCGGCCTGACGGACGATATTCTGGGCACGCCGTACGCCCGGGTCAGCCTGGATGCGACGCTGAAGATCTGGCGGGTCGCGGAAAGAGAATGCGCAGGGCGTGATTTTGGTCTGTTAATGGGAGAACAGGTCAAGCCAACCCATTTTCAGTTATTTGCATTGATTCTGATGCACTCCACGTCGCTGGCGGCAGCGTTTGAGAAATCCATCCGCTATACCCGGGTCCTCAGTGACGGTGGCCGCTACTTTCTGCAGCAGGAAGAACGGGAAGTCTGTATCTGTTATGAACCTCAGCAGGCGGATTTCAGCCGTCATCAGGTGGATGCCGTTCTGGTGCTACTGCGTAATTTCGCCAGCTGGCTGGCATGCAAGCCAGTCCCTCTGGAGCGGGTTGAATTCTGCCATGCAGCACCGGCTGATATCTCAGACTATAAACGCATTTTTGATGCCCCACTGGTGTTTTCCGCATCGCGCAATGCGCTGGTGTTCGCCCCTGAGGTTCTGCAGGAGCCCCTGGCGCTGGGGGATGAAAAACTGGCGGCCATGCATGAAGAGATGCTGGAACGCCAGCTGGCCGCGTTACAGCAGCCTGATACGGCTGGTCTGGTACGTCACTTTCTGGTCAACAGCGATGACCTGAACGTTGACCGGGACACGGCAGCACAGCGCTTACATATGAGCAGTCGTACGCTGCAGCGGAAGTTGCAGGAGTCAGCAACCAGTTTTCAGCAATTACTGGATGAAGAGCGTCAGCGCCGCGCCCGCTCTCTGCTGGCGACAACCGAGCTGACCATCACCCGCATCAGCGAAGAGCTGGGCTTTTCAGAGAGCAGTGCGTTTACCCGCGCATTCCGGCGCTGGGAAGGCGTGACGCCGCTGGAATACCGGCAGGATGCGACATCCGGGTAAAGGCACAGCGCCGGGTATTCAGAAACGCCAGCTGAGGCCAGCGCTGATACCATAATCCACGCTGGTAAAGGCGTCTTTTTTAATGGCGTCAGTGTCGTCGCCGTCCGGCAACATAAAGTAGCGCCATTTCATGCCGGCCAGTGCCTGCAGTAGCAGATGTTGCCCGGCACGGTAGCGTCCCTGAATTCCGAGATAACCTTCCAGCAGCAGATAATCCAGCTGCTCACCGGCATCGTCGAGTTGCGCAGTATTGCCGTCATTGCCGATATCGCCCTGACCAATCGCCAGACTCAGACGGGGATGAATACCATAAGCGGAAGGGTAGTGACCAATCCCCAGCGTGCGGCTTGTGAGCAGGGCATTGGCGAGCACTTCCTGTTGATTGATGGTGACGTTAACCGGTTGGTACTGGCGGCGGTAATTCAGCCATACAGCGGACACCGGAGTCTCCAGCGCCTGCAGATCAAATGTCAGCCGGTAATTATGTTCATGGCTGTCGAGTAACAGGCTGGTGCCCGTATTTAAGACAGCGCCCTGCCAGCGCAGCAGATCATTCAGCTGATGGCGTTGCTGGCGATAGTCTGAGGTGATATCCAGCAGCATATAAACCTTGCTGAGACGCAGCAGGGGAACCGACACCTGCCAGGCTTCATAACGGATGTAACCTTCACTGCGGGAGTATTCGGTGGGCAGAGCGCGTTCATACGCAAGCGACGGATAAGCCGGCAGCAACCAGCGGCGCTGAGGTGTCAGGCGGCTGTTCCAGCGACAGCCGGCAGTGGGGGTCTGATCACCGTTATCCTGTAAAGAATCAATGCCGGCCATGGCCAGCCAGCGCCAGCCGCCCTGACAACTCAGGGTGCCGGCGTGGCTCAGCAGGGGAATAAGACAGAGACATAAACAACAGACAATTTTCATGCGGACTGTATCGGCTGTCCGCGGCAGAAGTTTAAGATTCTCTGTTTATAAACACCGGCTGGCCGGGTAACAGGCAGGGCTTACATTGACTGCAGAATGGCCAGTGCATCGTCATGGTGAGATTTGGTTTTCACCTTTTCCATGATATGACGCAGCACGCCGTCTTCATCAATGATAAAGGTCACACGGTGAATACCGACGTATTCCTTACCCATAAACTTCTTCAGCGCCCAGACACCGTAAGCTTCGGCGATACTGTGATCTTCGTCGGACAGAAGGTCGAAGTTGAGTTCCTGTTTGTCGATAAATTTCTGCAGGCGGGCCGGGGCATCAGGGCTGATGCCCAGCACGACGGCATTGAGTTTATCGAATTCTTTACGGGTATCCCGGATGCCGCAGGCCTGCGTGGTGCAGCCCGGGGTCATGGCTTTGGGGTAAAAATACAGGACGACTTTTTTACCTTTCAGGCTGTCCAGGGTCACGGTTTCAGAATTCTGGTTCAGTGCACTGAAGGCTGGTGCCGGTTTATCGATGGCGGGAAAATTCAGACTCATGGTGTTGCCTCTCCGTATCGGGCCGGGCCCGGATGAACAAAGAGGATAAAGGTACCGGACCAGCCTGATAAATCAAGCCGGCCGGGTGCCACTGTGCTCAGCAGTTGATGCTGCGCTCAGTCAGGTATTTGCTCAGGGTTTCTTTCGCTTTATTGCCCGCAGGACTGTTACGGAAGACGAATTCGTGGGTTTTGTTCTCCAGTACCAGCAGTACGTCGGCGCAGAAGTCACCCTCATGCTCTTCGCGTACCTCTTTCATGCGCGCTTCAACCAGTGATTCCAGGTTGATGTAAAAGTTACCGGGAATCTCTTCCAGGTGTTCACGTGCGTTCATTCGTACCATGGCTACATTGGGTGTGATGCAGATAAAGGCCATCTTTCAGGTCTCCCTTTCTCAGTTATTGTCTTTTATGGAAACAATCTTAGGTTACCTGTGAGATTTTGAAATTGATATATGGCAGTAATAAGACGGGCAGGAAAATTGGCCGGGTTTAAAGCTTGATCTTCAGGTCGCTTTTAGGAATGCAGCAGCAGGGCAGGATTTCATCGTCATCCAGGTACGCCATCGGCTCGTCGTGATAGTGCACACTGCCTTCCAGCAGTTGGGTACGGCAACTGCCACAATAGCCTTCACGGCACTGATAGTGAACATCAATGTCCTGGGCTTCCAGGGATTCCAGCAGGGTGTGTGCGTTGCGGAAAACGGCCTGACGACCGTCGTCCAGTTGCACGGCATAGGCCGGACGCGGCATGCCCTCAAATTCGATCTGAGGCGATGCGTCCGGCTCTTCCGGGTTGTGTTCGGGCAGGAAAAACTCAGTCTGAACCTGACTGTCACCGGCACTGTCCGGAACCACAGGCTGCAGCTCAAAGGGCTGTGCCTCCGTGTCTCCGGTCAGTTCGAATTCGTCGTCGGTTCCGGCTGAGTCATTATCCCGTTGTTTCAAAGCGGCGGACATCAGAGGTCAAAGTCACCCAGGTCTGCGGTATCGACTTCACTGTCGATGGCACCCACCAGGTAGGAACTGATTTCAGCTTCCTGTGGGGCGACCTGAACGTTATCACTGTTCAGCCAGGCGTTAATCCACGGCAGCGGATTGTTCTTGATGGTCGGGAATATCTGCTCAAAACCCAGGGCGGTAATGCGCTGGTTGGCGATGTACTCGACGTACTGACACAGGATGTCCTTATTCAGACCAATCATAGAACCATCTTTAAACAGGTATTCGGCCCAGTCTTTTTCCTGTTGTGCCGCTTCTGCAAAGATCTTGACGACGTCGTCACGACATTCGCTGGCGATCTGCGCAAACTCGGGATCATCTTTGCCTTTCGCCATAATCTGCAGCATGTGCTGTGTGCCGGTCAGGTGGAGCGCTTCATCGCGGGCAATCAGTTTGATGATTTTTGCGTTACCTTCCATCTTGGCGCGCTCAGCAAAGGCAAAAGAGCAGGCAAAGCTGACGTAAAAGCGGATGGCTTCCAGTACGTTGACGGACACCATGGTCAGGTACAGGCGTCGTTTCAGCTCATGCATGCTGACTTCAATGGTTTCCCCATTAATGCTGTGAGTGCCTTCACCCAGCTGCTGATAATAGTTGCTGAGCTGAATGAAGTCGTCATAGTACTTGGTGACGGATATCGCCCGGCGGACGATGTATTCGTTCTTGGTAATGTCGTCAAAAATCTCAGCCGGATTCGGCACGATATTGCGCACAATATGGGTGTAAGAACGGCTGTGAATCGTCTCACTGAACGACCAGGTTTCAATCCAGGTTTCCAGCTCCGGCAGCGAGACGACCGGCAGCAGGGCGATATTCGGTGAACGCCCCTGGACGGAATCCAGCAAGGTCTGATATTTCAGATTGCTGATGAATATGTGTTTCTCGTGTTCCGGCAGATCAATGTAATCTTTGCGGTCGTTGGTCAGGTCGACTTCTTCCGGACGCCAGAAGAACGACAGTTGCTTTTCAATCAGACTTTCAAAAATTTTGTGTTTCTGAATATCGTAACGGGCTACGTTGACGTTCTCGCCGAAGAACATCGGCTGTTTAAAAGTATCAAATTCGTTACGGTTAAAAGTGGTGTAAGCCATACAGGTTTTGTCTCAGCGCAGCGCCCGCCGTAGGCGCTGCAGGGGTTATAAAACGCTTAAATTTTACAGGCGCCGCCGGCACAGTCGTCGTCTTCTTTCTGTACATCCTTCTGCGGGTCTTCCATGCCATCCCGGGTGTTGTGATAGTACAGGGTTTTAACACCGTTCTTATAAGCTGTCAGCAGATCCTTCAGCAGCTGCTGCATCGGTACCTTACCGTCGAAACGGGAAGGGTCATAGTTGGTATTGGCTGAGATCGCCTGGTCGACGAATTTCTGCATAATGCCCACCAGTTGCAGATAGCCGTTGTTATTCGGAATCTGCCACAGTAACTCATAGTTTGACTTCAGAGTTTCGTAATCCGGCACCACCTGTTTGAGGATGCCATCTTTACTCTGTTTAACACTGATATATCCCCGTGGTGGTTCAATACCATTGGTGGCATTGGAGATCTGCGACGAAGTCTCCGACGGCATCAGGGCCGACAGTGTGGAGTTACGCAGGCCGTGGGCGACGATATCTTTACGCAGCGTATCCCAGTCCTGGAGCAGGGGCTCATCGCAGAACTTATCGACTTCGTGTTTATAGGTATCTGTAGGCATCAGGCCTTCTGAATACGTGGTATCTGAGAAAGCTTCACAGGCACCCTGTTCTTTGGCCAGCTGGTTAGAGGCTTTCAGCAGATAATACTGCATGGCTTCAAAGGTGCGGTGGGTCAGGCCGTTGGCACTGCCATCAGAATATTTCACACCATTTTTGGCCAGATAATAGGCGTAGTTGATTACCCCCACACCCAGTGTACGGCGCTTCAGGCTGGCGCGTTCTGCTGCCGGCACCGGGTAGTCCTGATAGGTGAGCAGGCTGTCGAGGGCCCGTACGATGAGTTCGGACAATTCTTCAAAATCATCGAGTTCGTTAATTTTGCCCAGGTTGAAGGCTGCCAGTGTGCACAGGGCGATTTCGCCTTCATCGTCGTTGACGTCATTCAGTGGCTTGGTCGGCAGAGCGATCTCAAGACACAGGTTGGACTGACGCACCGGCGCCTTGTGCGGGTTGAACGGACTGTGCGTATTACAGTGGTCGACGTTCTGCACATAAATACGGCCGGTGCTGGCGCGTTCCTGCATCATCATGGAAAACAGGTCGACTGCCTTCAGTGTCTTCTTGCGGATGCCTTCCTGCTGTTCGTATTTAACGTACAGCTCTTCAAATTTATCCTGGTCAGCGAAGAAAGCGTCGTACAGGCCCGGAACATCGGATGGCGAGAACAGGGTGATATTGCCGTTCTTGATCAGACGCGTGTACATCAGGCGGTTGATCTGTACGCCGTAGTCGAGGTGGCGCACACGGTTTTCTTCAACCCCGCGGTTGTTCTTCAGTACCAGCAGGTTTTCTACTTCGTAGTGCCAGATCGGGTAAAACAGTGTGGCAGCACCGCCACGGACACCGCCCTGAGAGCAGGATTTAACCGCCGTCTGGAAGTGCTTATAAAACGGAATACAGCCGGTGTGGAAGGCTTCACCACCGCGGATCGGGCTGCCCAGAGCACGGATGCGGCCGCCATTGATACCAATCCCGGCGCGCTGTGATACGTATTTAACAATCGCGCTGGACGTCGCGTTGATGGAATCCAGGCTGTCGCCGGCTTCGATCAGAACACAGGAGCTGAACTGACGGGTCGGCGTGCGCACACCGGCCATGATCGGCGTCGGCAGTGACAGCTTGAAAGTCGAGACGGCATCGTAGAAACGGCGGATAAAATCCAGCCGGCGCTCTTTATCATATTCTGCGAACAGACAGGCGGCGATCAGCACATACAGGAACTGAGCGCTTTCAAACACTTCACCGCTGACGCGGTTCTGCACCAGATATTTGCCTTCCAGCTGTTTTACCGCGGCATAACTGAAGTTGAGATCGCGGCTGTGGTCGATGAAGGCGTCCATGGCGGCAAATTCTTCCGCACTGTAATCGCTCAGCAGGTGCGGGTCATAACGCTCTGCCTCCACCAGTTTTTTGACATGGTCCAGCAACGCAGGCGGCTCAAAGCGGCCATAGGCTTTTTTGCGCAGGTGGAAGATGTTCAGGCGGGCTGCCAGGTATTGATAATCGGGGGCATCTTCCGAAATCAGATCGGCGGCTGCCTTGATCAGGGTCTCGTGGATTTCAGACGTCTGAATGCCATCAAAAAACTGCAGATGGGCTTTTAATTCGACTTCTGAGACTGACACATTATTGAGCCCTTCTGCGGCCCAGGTAACAACTTTATGAATCTTATCCAGATTAAGGGATTCCTGGGTCCCGTCACGTTTGGTGACCTTTAGCTCACTCATGATCTCTGTGCCTGTATTCAAGGGAAACTTACTCCATCTGTCCCTGATATTTTGATGGGGTCCGTAAAATGCTTGACGACGGCCCTGCTTTAGATGTAGGAGCCGGTCTAAGTAACTGAGTTACCGACATATTTTAAAGCTGATCCACAAGATAATGCGGTGGCAGTATGAATTCAACCCCAAGATATTGTGGGTTATTGATCTGGGGTGTGGATAACCTGTGCGTAGCTGGTGGACAGGGTGTGACTGGATTTTCTAAGTTGTTCAAAGCATTGAAACTTACCAAAAAAAGACTGAATTAGTTACTATGCAACAAAGCGTAACAGCGTCTAAAGTTAATGACAGACGTTTGCGGAAATCCTCCGCGACCCACCTGGTGAAGGAATGGTAAGACCCCATGGTAAATCATGAAAACGGTCATAATCCGGAAGAGAACTGGCGCATCCTGATCGTGGAAGATGACGAACGATTAGCAACGCTTACCAAAGACTATCTGGAAAGTAACGGACTCAAGGTTTCGGTTGAAGGTGATGGCAGCCGGGCAATCGAAAGAATCAAAACAGAACAGCCGGATCTGGTGGTGCTGGATCTGATGCTTCCCGGCGAAGACGGTCTGGCGGTATGCCGGATTGTGCGGCCGTACTACAAAGGCCCCATTCTCATGCTGACAGCCCGTACCGAAGACCTTGATCAGGTTCTGGGTCTGGAAATGGGCGCCGATGATTATGTTGCCAAGCCTGTGCGGCCACGGGTATTGCTGGCCCGCATCCGTGCTTTATTGCGCCGGGTGAAAGATGCTCCGGAAGAACAGGAACTGGAAACCAGCTCAGAAAACCGTCTTACCTTCGGCAACCTGGTGGTCGACAGCGCCATGCGGGAGGCCTGGCTGGATGGCCAGAGTATTGATCTGACCAGCGCCGAATTTGATCTGTTGTGGCTATTAAGCAGCAGCGCCGGCCGGGTTCTGACACGGGAAGAAATATTCCATCAGCTGCGCGGTATTGAGTACGATGGACAGGACCGTTCCATCGACGTGCGGGTATCCCGTATCCGGCCGAAAGTGGGGGATGATCCGATGAACCCCAAACGTATCAAAACCGTACGCAGTAAGGGATACCTGTTCGTTAAGGAAATCTGAACGGGAGAACGCCTATCTTTATCCGGGTCTATTCCGGGCTGGTCGCTGCTTTACTGATGGTCACTGTCATCAGCATAGCGGCGCTGCAGCTCGTTAACGTGGTCAGGACTGCCCAGTTTAATGAAAACATGGTAGGCGGCAGTCTGTTTCTGCTTGCCCAGCGCCTGCGCCAGGACCCGGCGGCCATTGATGAACTGTCTGCCCGCTTTGATGCCGATATCCGCATTATTCCCCTTTCCGAAGGCCCTGACGACGAATATCAGCGTGACCGGCTGGCCCGTGGTCAGGTGCTGATCGACAGTGCCAATGAAGGCCGCACAGCCCGTTTACTGCAGACTCTGAACCCGGATCAACTGCTGGAAGTACAGCTTGATACCGTGACTGAAATTCAGGCTCAGGCAACGGCGTATCTGTTGCTGGAAGACTGGCAACGCTCCGGCACTGAGATTCATGACTTTATTCAGACCATGCAGCCACATTTCGGCTTCCCGTTGTCTGTGGTGCCGATGGACCAACTGACGCTGTCGGAAGGTGACTACGCCCGTATCCAGTATGGGGATGTGCTGGCCCGCATCTCCATCGAAGGCCGCCAGGCTGAGGCACTGGCCAAGCTGCCGGGACGTCCCCAGGCCCTGCGGCTGGGACCGATAGAAGCCTTTAATCCTTATTCCTGGCAGGCCATCGCGGTGATTACCCTGATCGTTTTTATGATGCTGGGGCTTGGCGTCTACTGGGTGGTGAATTCGTTTCAGCTGCGGCTCAGCAAACTTGAACAGGCCACCAGTCGTCTGGCGCAGGGGCATCTGAATGCCCGGGTCGCCATTCACGGAACCGATCCGGTGAGCCGTCTGGGGCTGGCGTTCAATAAAATGGCTGAGCATATTCAGCGCCTGATTTCGATACAGCGGGAGATGGTGCGGGCAGTGTCTCATGAACTGCGTACTCCGGTGGCACGCATCCGTTTTGGTGTGCAGATTATCGAAGATGTGGCTGACGACCCTTTTGTGACCAAACAGCTGAATGGTATGGATTCAGATATTCAGGAACTGGATGAGCTGATTGATGAAATCCTGACCTATGCCCGGCTGGAGGAAGGCGGCCCGCTGCTGGATTTCCAGGATGCGAATGTGGCCGATCTGGCGGTTCAGGTGGTGGAAGAGGCCAGACCACCGCAGCAGGTCAGCGTGCGTTATGTCGGGATGGATCCGGCGGACGCGAGTCATGCGGAAATCGAACCACGCTATATTCACCGTGCTATTCAGAACCTGGTGGGTAATGCCGGGCGTTATGCCCGCTCGGCGGTGCAGGTCAATTGTGTTATCGGGCCGGATACCTGCCGGGTGGATGTGGAAGATGACGGCCCGGGCATACCGGAAAATGAATGGAGCCGCGTATTTACACCGTTTGCCCGCCTGGATGACAGCCGTACCCGCAGTTCCGGCGGTTACGGGCTGGGCTTATCCATTGTCCGGCGCATCGCCTACTGGCACGGTGGCCGTGCCCTGGTGGGGCGCAGTGAGGCGCTCGGTGGGGCACGATTCAGTCTGATATGGCCACGCCGCCATCAGGATTGATCCGCCGGATGCCACATTGCTGAACCGGGCGCGGCTAGCTACAAAAGGTTACAGAATGATACTCAGCCGCAACAGACCTCTGATCCGGGCAAAGGCATGATAATGATTGCGTGTCCTTTGGAGACGTGGTGAGAATGTAGCGAATTATTCGCTTATTTTGAGGGCTCTTTTACGGGCCCTTTTTTTATGCCTGTTTCCCCACCATTACTGCGCGGCGGGTTCGATTCCCGGCAGATTCTTAAAACAGTTCTCCACCGCCTGAGCGATAAAATCCTGAATATAAGGCGTTTCGGCCTGGCCTTTTCTGACCGCCGCGTACAGGGTCGGCCGTACGCCGTTATTGCCCAGCGAACAGGCGCTGACCAGTTCGCTGTCGAGGTAGGGCTGCAACGCCCAGTTAGGTAAACAGGCGACACCGCGTCCACTGGCAACCAGCTGCACCATCATCAGTGTCAGTTCGGTTTCACGGGTGTTTTTAGGCTCGACGCCGGCCTGGGTCAGAAAATATTCAAAGATATCCAGACGTTTGCGGTCCACCGGGTAGTGGATCAGCGTTTCGCTGCTCAGGTCGCTGGGCATCACTGTGGTTTTGCGGGTCAGCGGATGTTGATTGGCCACCGCCAGTAAAGATTCATAGCGGAACAGCGGGCAGTAGACGACGTCCTCGCTGCTGTCGGTGGCATCCGATGTGACCACCAGATCGACATCGCCGCGGATCAGTGCCGGGATAGGTTCAAAGTTGAAGCTGGTGCTGAGGTCGATTTCTACTTCCGGCCAGTGATCACGGAAGCTGTTGATGGCGGGCATCAGCCAGTCGAAACAACTGTGACACTCCAGCACCAGATGCAGACGACCGGCCTGTTCACCGGCCATTTTCTGCAGATTACGTTCGCATTGCTGCATACGTGGCAGCACCTCGTCCGCCAGTTGCAGCAGTTCAAGTCCCGCGCGGGTGAAACGCAGAGGTTTGGTCTTGCGCAGAAACAGGGAATAACCCAGCCGCTCTTCCAGATCTTTCAACTGATGTGACAGCGCTGACTGCGTCAGGTGCATACGCCGGGCCGCTTCCACCAGGGTGCCGCCATCACGCAGGGCCGTCAGAGTACGCAGGTGTTTGATATCAAGCATAGTCACTCATATGAATTCATTTCACGCTGGTAATGCTTTGCATGTTAACTTTTCATAAATCCTGTTGGAAGCGCAGGGCGATGTTATTCTGCTTCTGCAACAGCCCGGTCCGGTGTGTTTTTTCACAGGTGACCGGATCTGTGGGCTTCTGACGCCTGTTGCTTCCTCGTTTTGGATGGCATGAGTCCATTATAGTGAAGGCTTGTTGTTTTGCCGCTGCTGATGCTTTTGTTCAATAGCTTGAGAAGTCTGACTCAGGCAGTAATATGCCTGATAAAAAGGAGAATACGATGTCTGATTACATATTGAGCTTTGATCAGGGAACGACCAGCAGCCGTGCCATTATTTTCTCTGCCCGGGGTGAAATCTGTGCCATCGGACAACATGAGTTTCCACAGATATTCCCGCATTCCGGCTGGGTTGAGCATAATCCGGATGATATCTGGGAGAGTACTCTGCAGGCCGCGCGGGATGCGATTGAACAGGCCGGCATTGATGTTGCGGACATCCGGGTAGCAGGCATCACCAATCAACGTGAAACCACTCTGATCTGGGACCGCCATACGGGGGAGCCCGTGTACAATGCCATTGTCTGGCAGGATCGCCGCACCGCCGCTTATTGTCAGCAGCTCGAAGATGAGCATGAGAATATTGAGCAGCTGATTACAGACCATACCGGACTGTTGCTTGACCCCTATTTTTCAGCCACCAAGATCGTCTGGTTACTCGACAACGTGGATGGCGTGCGCGCCCGTGCAGAGCGCGGGGAACTGATGTTCGGTACTGTCGATACTTACCTGCTGTGGCGTCTGACCGGAGGCGAAGTGTATGCCACGGATGCTACCAATGCGTCGCGCACCATGCTGTTTAATATTCACCGCCAATGCTGGGATGACGAGTTACTTGCCTTGCTGGGGATTCCACCCGGAATGCTGCCGGAAGTGAAAAACAGCGCCGATGATTTCGGCGCCATCCGCGCCGATCTGTTTGGCCGCCGTATTCCCATTGGTGGCGTTGCCGGCGATCAGCAGGCTGCCCTCATCGGTCAGGCCTGCTTTACGCCCGGCATGGCAAAAAGTACCTATGGCACCGGGTGTTTTATGGTGATGAATACCGGTGATGAAGCCGTGCGTTCCACTCACCGCCTGCTGACCACCGTGGCCTACCGGCTGGACAATCAGGTGACCTATGCGGTCGAAGGGTCTATTTTCATGGCCGGTGCGACCATTCAATGGATTCGCGATGGCCTGCGTCTGATCCGCGATGCCAGTGAAAGTGAGTCACTGGCCCATCAGACCGGCTATGAGAATCCTGTGTATATGGTGCCGGCATTCACCGGTCTGGGCGCTCCCTACTGGGACCCTGAGGCCCGTGGCGCCATTCTGGGGCTGAGCCGTGATACCGGCATTAAAGAGATTGTCACGGCCGGTCTGCAGGCGGTGTGTTATCAGACCCGGGACTTGCTGGAAGCCATGCGCGAAGACGGCATCCGGCCGGAAAATCTGCGTGCCGATGGCGGCATGGTGGCTAACAGCTGGCTGGTACAGTTTCTGGCCGACGTGCTGGGTATTCCCATTGCCTGCCCGAAAGTCACCGAAACCACCGCCCTGGGCGCTGCGTTTCTGGCAGGACTGCAGGCCGGTATGTATCAGTCACTGGATGAAGTGGCGACCCTGTGGCAGGACGACAAAGCCTACACTCCGCAAGTGGATGATGAAGCTAGAGCGCAGCTCTATCAGGGCTGGCGTACCGCGGTTGAGCGGGTGCGCAGCGCAGGCTGACGGCAAGACCCGGCTATAAGACAGTCGTGGCAGATCAAATTTTACGCGAATTGACATAGCGAACCTCTGTTGGACCGATATAATCCTCGCCTTTGCTGTTATGGATGCGGGTGCAGGTATGGGAAGGACACAGAGGGATATTATCCGGCGCCACGCTCTGGCGAGTGCCGGGGCCATGTTGTTTTCCCTGCTATTCCTGGTTCAGGCACTGGTGACCTCGGCCGCGTATCTGCCAGCCCTGGTGGCAGTGCATCTGCTTTATTGGCTCGGGCAGGGCGCCATGCTCTGGCTGATTGCCGCCGGCCATACGGCGTCTCTGCGTGATCCCGGGATCACGGGCGTGATGATGGCGTGGGCGGTCATCTTTCTTTCTGCGGCTTTATACCTCTGTTACGACTGTCGGGAACTGATTTTATTGGGCTACCTGATGGTTTTACCCTACGGCATCTTCCGTCTCACCTGGCGGGGATTTCTCGGCGTCGCGTTACTGGCCATGGCTGGCTATACCAGCGTGATGCTGGTTTTGCATCATCAGAATAAAATGCAGTGGGCGGCCGGTCATGAAGCCATTCTCGGCGTGGCGTTTCTGATCAGCCTGCTCAGTTACAGTTTGCTCGGCCGTGAGGTCGGAATACTCAGGGATGCATACCGCCATAAAAACCGTCAGCTGCGTCAGGCAATGGTCAGAATTGAAGAGCTGGCGGTGCGCGATGAACTGACGGGCCTCTACAACCGCCGTTACCTGCTGGGCTCACTGGAGCGGCGTCAGGCGCTGGCCAACCGTGAAGGATTGCCCTTCGTACTGGCATTTGTCGATATCGATCACTTTAAACAGATTAATGATCAGCACGGGCATAAAGTGGGGGATCAGGTACTGGAGGAGCTGGCTGTTCTGCTCAGTGGGTCGGTGCGGGAAGTGGATCTGGTGGCCCGTTATGGTGGCGAAGAATTTGTGCTGTTGCTCAACGGCCTGACACTGGTGACCGCAGAACCGGCGCTGAACCGTCTGCGGATGGCGGTGATGGAAAAACGCTTTTCACAATCGGCGCTGCCGTTAACCGTGTCGGTCGGCGTTTCGCAGTATCACCCCGGCGAGAGCAGTGACGCCCTGATTAACCGGGCGGACCGGCTGCTGTACGAAGCCAAACGCAGTGGCCGCAACCGGGTGATCACGGAAAGTCTGGAGCGGGTGCGGGAAATGGTTGACTGACAGACATAAAAAAACGGCCCTCAGGCCGTTTTTTTATGTCTGATGGGGCTCTCTCAGTCTTCCTGGCAGAGTAGAAATTCCAGCAGGGCTTTCTGAGCGTGAAGGCGGTTTTCTGCCTCATCCCAGACCACGGAACGCGGATCGTCGAGCAGATCTTCGCTGATTTCCTCGCCGCGGTGGGCGGGCAGACAATGCATGAAAATAACATCTTCTGCGGCCAGATCGAGCATTTCGCGTGACACCTGAAAATCGCGGAACTTACGTGCACGTTCTTCCTGTTCTTCTTCCTGCCCCATGGATGCCCAGACATCCGTGGTTACCAGATGAGCACCAGCCACTGCTTCTTTGGGATCCCGCATCAGGGTCACACGGTCTTTGTTTTCATCCAGCAGGAACTGCGCCGGATCAAAGCCCTCCGGAGCGGCGATATTCAGGTGGAAGTCAAATTGCCGTGCCGCATTGATATAGGAATGGCACATATTATTGCCATCGCCGATCCAGGCCACGGTTTTGCCCTGAATGCTGCCACGGTGTTCAGCAAAGGTCTGCATATCGGCCAGCAGCTGACAGGGATGGAAATCGTCGGTCAGGGCATTAATCACCGGCACCTGCGAATAGGCCGCAAAGGTTTCAATCATTTCATGATCAAAGGTACGGATCATCACCACGTCCAGCATGCGTGACAGTACCCGGGCGCTGTCTTCAACCGGCTCCCCCCGGCCCAGCTGGGTATCGCGGGGTGACAGAAAAATCGCATGGCCACCTAACTGGGCCATACCGGCTTCAAATGACACCCGGGTACGGGTGGATGATTTTTCAAATACCATCCCCAGTACACGATTTTTCAGTGGTTCATACACTTCACCGCGTTTGTGCAGCTGTTTCAGTTCAATGGCGCGCTGAATCAGCCAGTTCAGTTCTTCCGGTGAGAGATCCAGCAGGGTCAGAAAATGTCTCACAATGTATCCTTATTCTTGCTTACAGCGACTCAATCAGTTCGCTGACGGTGGCGATAATCTGGTCTGCTTCAGACTGGCTGAGGTTCAGCGGCGGCAGCAGACGTACAACATTGCCGGACGTAACGTTCAGCAGCAGGCCTTTTTCTAAAGCATCGGCCATCAGGGACGGGCAGTCCTGATTAATAACCAGGCCCATCATCAGGCCGTGTCCGCGGATTTCCTGCAGGCGTTCGCTGTCTGCCAGACGTTCACGGAAACCGTTGCGCAGGTATTCGCCCATGGTGCGTGCATTGCCACACAGGTCTTCATTTTCGATGGTCTCCACCACGGCAACACCGGCCGCACAGGCCAGCGGATTACCGCCATAAGTAGAACCATGGTTGCCCGGTTTCAGAACATCGGCCGCTTTGCCATGAGCCAGACAGGCGCCGATCGGCACGCCGTTACCCAGGCCTTTAGCCGTAGTGACGACGTCCGGGGTAAAGCCAAACTGCTGATAGCAGAAGTAACTGCCGGTACGGCCATTACCTGTCTGAACTTCGTCCAGCATCATCAGCAGGTCATTGTCATCACACAGAGTACGCACAGCCTGCAGATATTCTGCTGACGCTGTCGCCAGTCCGCCTTCCCCCTGGATGGGTTCCAGCATAATAGCGACCACATCCGGATTAGCTTTCAAAACCGAATGAATGGCGATGATGTCCATATACGGAACCCGGATAAAGCCGTTCAGCAAAGGGCCGAAACCTTCCTGTACTTTGGCGTTGCCGGTTGCCGTCAGGGTTGCCATGGTGCGGCCATGAAAGGCTTTGGTCATCACCAGAATCTGTGGTTCAGCAATGCCTTTGTCGTGACCGTATTTACGCGCAATTTTAATGGCCGCTTCGTTCGCTTCAGCCCCTGAATTGGAGAAGAAGACGTTATCCATACCGGAAATACGGGTCAGAGCGCTGGCCAGGGCTTGCTGACGCTCAATGTTGTAAATGTTGGAGGTATGAATCAGTTGCCCGGCCTGCCGGGTGATGGCTTCTGTTACCGCCGGGTGAGCATGACCGAGGCCACAGACGGCAATGCCGCTGAGTGCATCAAGATAGCGTCGACCTTCGGTGTCCGTCAGCCAGCTGCCTTCGCCTTTCACAAAAGTTACCGGTAAACGCCCGTAGGTGTTCATGATCGCTTGCATGCTTAAATCCTC